>VOFD01000326.1_pt1 | contig 270000 bp, 259 predicted proteins | sample 5384101 | NCBI WGS metagenome assembly VOFD01 (sample SAMN12384723, study PRJNA508395) | human gut metagenome | isolation source: healthy gut C | host: Homo sapiens
CGCCGTCCACCTTGCGCATCGGGTGGCTGCCCGGTTTCCAACTATTGAAATCGCCTACCACGCTGATGGCCGTCGCATGCGGTGCCCAGACGCGGAACACCACGCCCGTCTCCCCGGCCCGCTGCTCGATGTGTGCGCCAAAATAGCGGTATGCTTCACAGTTGTTGCCCTGCTTGAACAAATACACCGGAAGATCCGATGGATTGCTGTGGGTCTTTTCCTCAGTCGGTTTCATAAACAGCTCCTCCCCGCACAGGCCGCATGGGCAGCGCTGTGCCTTTTACTCTCTTATATTAAAGAATTTCGTCGGATTTTTCAAGGGTTTTCTTGGAAAATATACCATAATCTTTTCGTCGATATTTTTCTTATATATACAACATCCCTAATTTTAGACAAGAATTATCAGCAAACATGACAGATTCCGGGCAAAAAAGAAGCATCCGCCCCGGTTTTCGCGCATTTGGCACAAAAACAGAGCGGATGCTTTTCCACTTTTACTTCAGTTTTTCTCTAGGCCCATCAGCCCACGACATAGACGTTGACGTTGATGGCACCGTTGATAACAGACTCCGCATAGGTCTCATAGAACAGGTCCACGAGGATGCGGCCATCCTGCACGGCGATGCCGGTGTCGGTGGCTACCGCGTAGCCATAGACGAAGCTGCCGTCGGTGGAGGTGATATACAGCAGGGTGCCGTAGGGGATGACATCGGGGTCAACGGCCACGGTGCCGTACCCCAGACCCAGACCCGAAGAGCCCTTGCCGGACTTGGAATAGTAGCCGGTGGCCTTGCCGGTGAGGACTTTGCTGTAGCTGGCGGGGGCGTTGGTGGTGCCGTCCGGGCCGGTCAGGGGCGAGACGGGCGCACCTGCGCCGTAGGTCTTGACCACATGGTCGGTCGGCTCCACGGTGGTGGTCACATCGGTGACGACGCTGTTTTCCAGCTCACCATCCACCCAGCGCTCGCGGGTAGTGACGGTCTGCTGGCCCTCCGCGCCGTGCTGCATCGTGGTGGTGTGGCCGGTGTTGCGGAAGTAGAGGCTGGTGTAGACATATTCGGTGTCATAGGGGACGGCCTGCGTCTCCACCTTATCCTGATACTCGACGCGGTGGACTTCGATCTTGCTGCCCGCCGTGACGCGCGCACTCAGCGCCGGCTCGGTGTAGTCATCCGCATCCAGCGTGATGCCGGCACGTTCCAGCGCGTCGGCCACCGTGCCCATCACCATCCGGACGGGGTATTCCTGCCCGTCTGCCTCGATGGCGACGCTGAAGGCGCGCTCGATGTTCAGGGATGCCAGACTGCCGGCAAAGGCAGTGTAATAGACTTCGTCTCCCTCCTCGGCCTCGATGCCGGAAAGGCTCATAACGCGGGCAGGGTCGCTCTCGGAAGTGAGGACCACCTGCCGCGCACCGTGGGAGTCTGTGACGTAGGTCAGCCGCAGATTCGCGGCGGTCACAGCCAGCGTGAACACGAGACACGCAGCCATGACGCAGAACGCCAGCACACGGGATGAGGCTGCACGGGTGCAGCCAGACAATGCTTTTTTAAATTTGACGGAAGCGATACGAGACAACTCCTCTCTTTTCAGATTTTGGAATGGACAGCGGGCCTGTATCTCAAGGCCCGTCAGACTGTGCGTAAATGCCCCGCACAGCGGGCGCCGCAAAAGCGGCTTTTCACTTCACCGTGATGAATTTTATGCGCTGCAACGTGTGTTGAGCGGACGTTATTTTAGCAGACTGAGGCCGTTTTGTCAAATCGAGGGCTTCGGGTTTGATAATTGCTTCACATAGTTTTTTGTGCATTCTGTACATAGTTTTCACTCGATTTCATGAAATTCAATGGTTTCTCTCCGATTTTTTCGCAATTTTCGGCTCTTATCCGTTCATATATTTTTAACATTTCCGCCGCGCTTTCCGGGCCGTTTTTTGCAGTATCGCAGAGCATCTTTGCAGCGTCAAACCGGCCTTGACAGGCCCATTTCCGACACAAATCACGGGCTGTTTTCCCCTTATTTTCCGGCCGGAAACAGGGGGTAATTTCTCCCCGAAAATGCCGTTTGGCAAAATGCCGAACCCACCAAATTCCAAATAAAAAAGTGTACTCTCCCACGCCTTGCCGCTCTGCGCTACAATCAGACCAGATGCAAAACCAAACGAAAGGAGTTTTTACCATGCAGATCAACATCACAGCCCGGGACTTCGGCGGCACAGAATTCCTCGCCCAGCCCCACCGGCTGCATCTGGGCGCACAGAAAGCCGAGGGCGTGGACCGGCTGGAATTTGCCCTGCCCCGGCAGTGGGCCGGGTGCATCGTCACCCTCCACATCCGCCACGCCGACGGCACGCTGGCCGAGCCGCTGGCGCTGGACGAAGCGGGCCGCGTCCGCGTGGGCCGCAGCTTACCGGCTGGGCCAGCGGTGAGTGGATGCTGGCCGCTGCCAACGGCAATGGCTACATCGCCTACACCCGGCCCGGCCAGTACGACGTCCACGGCATCCTCCCCACCGAGGGCGCGGGCGAAGAGCTGACGCCCTCGGTCTACGAGCAGTTCATCGCCCGGGTGATGGCCAGCGCCAACGCCGCCGCCGAGGCCGCCAAGCGGGCGGCCTCCGGCGAGGCGAACGCCAAGCAGAGCGCCAGCGAGGCGGCAGCCTCGGCCCAGCAGACCGCCGCCAGCGCCACGCTGGCCGCAGGCTATGCCGAGCAGGCAGAGGCCGCTGCCGAGCGTGCGGCCTCCTACGCGCCCGGCGAGGGCGCTGTCCTGAGCGTCAACGGCAGGAGCGGCGCGGTCCGGCTGAACGCGCTGGACGTCTGGGCATTGCCCCGCCCTGTCTCACCGAAAGCCGGCCAGCTGGTGCGGGTGGTGAAGGTCGATGCCTCCACCGGCGCACTGACCGCCGACACCATCAGCACCGACAGCCTCAGCGGGCTGGGCAGCGAGGAAAAAGCCCTTCTGCTCAAGCTGCTGGACGCCGCCAACTACACCGGCAGCAGCGCACAGGACGACCTGACCGCCCTTAAAAAACTGTGGGACACCACGCCGCCCACTCCCCTGCCCGACCCGGACATCATCCCGGTGGAGAAGGTGACTCTGAGCCAGCACACTCTGGAGCTGCCCCGGCTCAGCTCCGCCGACCTCAGCGCCTCCGTCGCGCCCCCGGACGCCACCGACCAGACGGTGCTCTGGAACGCTTCGCCGGAGGACGTCGTCTCGGTGGAGGCAGGCCGCGTCACCGGCCTCAAGAAGGGCACCGCCGTCGTCACCGCCGTCTCTGACACCAAAAGTGACAGCTGCACCGTCACCGTGACCCCCGCCGTCTACCGCATCGAGACGGCCCACGACGCCAGCGGCAGCATCCCCGCGTGGGACGCCGCCCCCTCCCACGCCGAGTTTTCCATGCCCCTGACCGCCAAAAAGTCCGGCCTCCTGCTCCGCGCGCTGGAATTCCGCATCAAAGGCTTTGTGGCCGGAAAGATGCGGGCCATCCTGCGCCGGTACGGCTCCACCACCCCGCTGGTGGACCTCTCGCTGGAACTCATCCGAGGCTACAACGATGTCGTCCTCGACATGGGCAGTTTTCCGCTGGAAAAAGGCGTGGAGTATCAGCTGTACCTGTCCGCCGTCAACAACTTCTATCCGCCCTCGGTGGAGGCCGGGTGGGTGGAGGAAAACGACTGCATCGACATCGCCCAGGGCAGCGCCTACTATGGCGACGACACCACCCTCATCTTCTCCGGCACCGTCGTGCTGCGGGAAGCCGACTGACAACAACACACATATCATGAAATCAGAAAGAGAGGTACTCCCTATGACCCATCACAAGATTTCCGCATCCACCCTGGCCCGCACCGCTGCGCTGGCGCTGGCCCTGACCAATCAGGTGCTCAGCGCCGTGGGCAAGCCCATGCTGCCCATCGAGAGCGCCCAGCTGGAACAGCTCATTTCCAGCGGCCTGACCGTTGCCGCCGCCCTCGCCAGCTGGTGGAACAACAACAGCTTCACCCCTGAGGCCATCGAGGCTGACGACTTCATGACCCGCCTCAAGCAGCAGAAACGCTGAAAACGCAGCAGCGCCCCGGAGCGGTCGGCCCCGGGGCGCTGCTTCTTTATTGGAGAAAGTTATCGCATCCGAAAAAAGATCAGGCGTGGGAGCCGCTGCCCGTGCCGCTGTCCAGACACTTTGCAAAGACGACCATGTAATCTTCGGCCTTTTCCTGCGTGTCGGTCAGCTTGGCATCGTTCATGACATCAAAGCCGACTTTCAGCGTGTCGTTGCCATCTTCATCCTTTTCGATGCATCTATTAAGACTATAACTATAAAGAATCGCATCAGCCGGATAACCCCATTTTGTGGAATCCTTTGCATTTTGGGGCATCTTGAGAACATAACCCGATAATCAGTTTCTTTATAGGTCACACTTGTACTGATGTCAGAAGAGCCTTCCGTCTTCCGCAGCTCATCTATGTCCCAAGCTTTTCCCTTTGCGTTCTTAAAAGCCTTGAATATGCCGCTGGCCTTCTTGCTCAAGCTGTCGCTCTCAGAGACCTTGACTTGATACAAATCGCCCACTGTCTGCAATGCCTTCAGCATCGCATTCTCTTTCGCGGCATCCCCGAGGGCACAGCCGGTCAGCAGGGACAGTGCCATCACACCAGCCAGTGCGGCAGCCGCGAGCTTCCTGAACAGTTTCATGGAAAATTCCTCCTTTATCTGCGTTTTCGTCCGTTGTGGACTGCCTTTTTCGGGCAGTCTCTCTTGTCCGCATTCTACACTTTCTGACCAAACACTGTCAATATTTTTCCGCAGATTCGGAGTTGCGCACAGTTCTCCAAGATTTTCTTTGGCATTTTGACGAAAATAGGAGTTTTTCGACTCTATTCGTCGCAACTGTGAGGCGTTTTACATAACAATAATACCACTGCCATCATCTTCAGTTACTTGCTTTGTCAGAAAAATGATATATGTTTCGCCCTTCTGGTCATCACTCATCTTGTAATTATGGAGAATTTCAATATACACTCCCAAGTTTCGATCATCTGCGCTACCCCAGAAGCGCCACATCGCCGGCAGCATCTGCGTGCATATATTTTTCCAGTCAATCGTTCCTTTCGGCAACGTGCAGACAGCCGCTCCATAAAGATTATAATCTTCATCATAAAGCTCGATAAAGTAGTCTTGTGCATTCTTTCCACTATTCACATCGTAAACTCTGCCATTTTCTGCTTTGAACAATGCAAGGATCTTGTCGCGTTCGGATGCCAGTTCTTTATTCTCATAGATTCTTGTGTTTCCTTCGGCATCTTCCACCTTATGTGCTTCACCGGCCTGAGTCATCGCATTCAAAACATCCTTCACGATTTTTGCATCACTCTTACCGCATCCCGTCAGGACAGACAGTACCAGAGCTCCCGCCAGAAGCAGGGCCGCAAACTTCTTGAGCTTCTTCATAAGACATCTTCCTTTCGCTTCGTAATATTGGCGTTTCGGGTGCCATTCCCTTCGCACCTCCATCATACCATGTTACCCCCCCGGCAATCTTCATTCACGCAGGTTTCACCCCCATTCACGCAGGAAGTGAAAAAGACAATCGCTGATTTTTTATGGAACTTCCACAAAGCAAAGCTCTCTCTTCGCCTCTCTTATTTTTGAAGAATGAACCACTCAGACGTTCTGCTGAACGTCCTCTGCTGCCACATAGCCCTCCTGCACGCTGATGACAGCGGCGTGGGTATCAGCGGCCTTTGCAGATGCCTTCGGGAAAAGGCCCGTATAGATGGTCATGCCTGCCATCATCAGAACAGCCAGTGCAAGACCGACCAGACGAATCATCAGACTATCAACATTCTCGTTCATGATACCTTCTCCTTTTCCTCTTTTGCGGCCGGAAACGCGGACGACGACATCGTACTTGCCCTCCAGGCCCAGCAGGACCAGCGGAGAACGGACGATCAGCTTCAGGGTCTCCAGACCGAAGTAATTGTCGATGTCACGGTCATTGATGGTGATCTTGCCGGTGCCCTGGTAAACGCGAACGCGGGCAACGGAATCCTTACGACGACCAGTGCCGTAGAAATAAGGTTTGGTTTCGTACATGTTCGATTGCCTCCTTCTTAGAACTCGATCTTCTCGGGCTTCTGAGCTGCGTGAGCGTGCTCGGCACCCTGGTAGCAGTGCAGGCGGGTCAGGGCCTTTGCACCGATGGTGTTGGAAGGGATCATGCCCTTGACAGCGTAGGTCATAGCCAGATCGCTGTGCTCAGCCATCAGCTTGCTGTACTGGACCTTCTTCAGGCCGCCGATGTACTTGCTGTGGGTGATGTGGAACTTCTGCTCAGCCTTCTTGCCGGTCAGAACAGCCTGATCGCAGTTGATGACGACGACGTAATCGCCGCAGTCAACATTGGGGGTATAATCGACCTTCTGCTTGCCGCGCAGCAGAACAGCAGCCTCAGCAGCGACGTGGCCCAGGCTCTTGCCGGCAGCGTCGAGCAGATACCACTTGCGCTCGACTTCAGCGGGCTTCACGAGAGTAGTGCTCATATCTATTTCCTCCTGATAAGCTGGTTTCAACGTTTCAATGCGCCTTTCTGGGGCGCGAGTGTCAGTATACAACCATAAAAATAGTGCCTGTCAACACTATTTTTCGATTTTTTCAGCGTAAATTTTTTAAATCTTTTAAAATCTCCCGTTTTCTCTTGAAATCTCTTGATTTCAAAAATCGATTTTTTGCAAAATTTTTTCTTTTTTTGCGGCTGCCGGCGCTACAATTTTGTCTGCCGGTGTGGTATACTATAAAGGAAAAGGATATGGGCCAGTTTGCTACTGTAAAGGTATATTGTTTAAAGGAGAATTGTTCCATGCCAAAGACCTCCACCAGCGCGACGCCGCACAGGCCCGCGGCTCCAAGCTCCTGCTCGCCATGGGCATCATCGTCCTGCTGGGCGCACTGGCCTATTTTGTTCTGACCCTCGCGGTCAACCGCCGCACCCCGGCTTCTCCCGACACCAGCTATACCGCGGAGAATGGCGTTTCCGTCTACTATGACAGTTCCATTTGGAAGGTATGCGAGATGACCGAGGACGCCACCCTGGCCGTGCGCACTGGAGCTGGCCTCCGCCCAGAGCAGCGACGACGCCAACTATCAGGTCGTGCTGCTCCAGAGCGGCACAAAGGACTGCTACGAGGACTTTATCGATGCCGTCCGAGCGGACCTCAAGCAGGCCTACGGCGTCATCAAGCCCCACGCAAGGTGAACCTGAGCATCGACGGTGCAGCCGTCACCGCCGTGCGCTGTGATATTCAGGCGTACTATGCGGTTCTGGCCACTATCAATACGACACCGGCGATGTCATCTATGTTTCGGCCCTGACCAAGCTGGCCTCCATCAGCGACATCGTCAATCTGGTGGAGAGCGTGAGCCTGTCATGAGCGAGCGGCGAAAGCCATGCAGCGGCTCTGCGGCCTGATGCGCAAAGCCGTCCAGCAGTACGAGATGCTGTCCCCTGGCGACCGGGTCCTCGTGGGCGTTTCGGGCGGCAAGGACAGTGTAGCGCTGACGGTGGGCCTGGCCATGCGCAAGTACATCGGCTTTGATTTTACGGTGCAGGCCGTCACGCTGGACCCGCAGTTCGGCGGCAGGCCCATGGATTATACCGTATTGCAGGAGCTGTTTGCCCAGTACGATATCCCCTATGAGATCCGCCGTACCGAGATCGGCCCTGTGGTGTTCGACTACCGCAAGGAGAAGAACCCCTGCGCCCTGTGCGCCAAGCTGCGGCGCGGTGCACTGCACACGGCAGCGCAGGAACTGGGCTGCAACAAGGTGGCGCTGGGCCATCACCTGGACGACGCCATCGAGACCTTTTACATGAATCTCTGGCGGGAGGGCCGCATCGGCTGTTTCTCGCCGGTCACCTACCTGTCCCAGCGGGACCTGACCCTCATCCGCCCCATGCTGCTGGCCACCGAGCAGGAGGTCATTTCCGCAGTGAACGCCGAGGGGCTGCCCATCGTCAAGAGCGTCTGCCCTGCCGACGGCGTGACCGTGCGCGAACAGACCAAGGACTTCGTCAAGGAGCGCTGCCGCACCGACCGGGCTTTCCGGCAGAAAACCCTGCACGCTCTGCAGGAGAGCGGCATCGATGGCTGGCGGCCCGTCCACACCGGGCGCGGCAGCTTTGCAATTACAAACGAGGAAGAATGAATCATGATGCAGACTCAACCTTTTGAAAAACACGTCTGGGCCGAGATCGACCTGGAAGCCCTGCGCCACAACTTCCGCGCCGTCAAGGCCCGGGCCGGTGAGCTGCCGCTGTGCGCCGTGGTCAAGGCCGACAGCTATGGCCACGGCGCTGTGCAGTGTGCCCGCGTTTTTGCGCAGGAGGGTGCAGCATGGCTGGCAGTAAGCTGCCTGACCGAGGCCGTGCAGCTGCGTCAGGACGGGCAGACTCTGCCCATCCTTATTTTGGGTCATGTTCAGCCGGAGTACGCCCAGACCCTCATCCACGAGGATATCACCGTAGCGTGCTACTCCACCGAACAGGCGCAGAACCTTTCCGCTGCTGCCGTAAAGGCAGGCGGCAGAGTAAAGATCCACCTCAAGGCAGATACCGGCATGGGCCGCATCGGCTTTGCCCTGCGCACCGATTTTGATGCCGCCATCCGCGAAATGCTGGCTGTGTGTGAGCTGCCGGGCCTTGAAATGACCGGCCTGTTCCAGCACTTCTCGGTGGCCGATGACACCGACGAGGCCGATGTGGCCTACACCGCGGAGCAGCATGCACTGTTCGTTCAGAGCATTTCATGCGCTCAAGGCGGCAGGCCGCGAGCCGCAGACCGTCCACTGTGACAACTCTGCGGGCGTGATGCTGCACCCGGACTGGCCCGAGGGATTGGCCCGGGAGCGCTGCATGGCGCGGCCCGGCATCATCCTCTACGGCTACGACCCCAGCGACGAGGTGCGCTTCGGGCTGTTCCGGCCGGTGATGAAGCTCAAGACCATCGTCAGCATGGTCAAGGAGATGCAGCCCGGCCAGAGCGGCCAGCTACGGACGCCGCTTACGGCCGATAAGCCCAAGGTGGCCACCCTGTGCGCGGGCTATGCGGACGGCTACCCCCGTCAGCTGAGCTGCGGGCAGGGCATCGTGGAGATCCACGGCAAGCCTTGCCCCGTGGTGGGCCGCGTGTGCATGGACCAGCTCATGGTGGACGTGACCAATGTACCGGACATCCACGAGGCGACGAAGCCATCCTGTGGGGCGGCAACCGGTGAGCGACACCGCTGAGGACATTGCCCGCAAGACCGACACCATTTCTTACGAGGTGCTGTGCGGTGTTGCCCGCCGCGTGCCCCGCGTCTACTTAGACCACGGCCAGATCGTGGCTGTGGAGGACTGGATTCTCAACAACTAAATCTCTCGTTTGGAGGAACCAATGGCAAGAGACAATATCCGCAATTTCTGCATCATTGCACACATCGACCACGGCAAATCCACCCTCTCCGACCGCATTCTGGAGCTGACCAAGAGCGTGGACGAGCGGACGATGGAGGACCAGATTTTCGACAACATGGACATTGAGCGCGAGCGCGGCATCACCATCAAGGCCCGCGCTGTGACCATGAACTATACCGCCAAGGACGGCAAGGTGTACGAGTTCAACCTCATCGACACCCCGGGCCATGTGGACTTCGCCTACGAGGTCAGCCGCAGCCTCGCCGCCTGCGAGGGTGCCATCCTCGTGGTGGACGCCACGCAGGGCGTGGAGGCCCAGACCCTCGCCAACACCTACATGGCGCTGGAGCACGATCTCGAGCTGGTGCCCATCCTGAACAAGATCGACCTGCCCACGGCCCATCCAGACGAGGTGGCACAGGAGGTGGAGGATGTCATCGGCCTGCCCTGCCTCGACGCCCCCCGCGTCTCGGCCAAGACCGGTCTGAACATGGATCAGGTGCTGGAGCGTGTGGTCACCGACATCCCCGCCCCCACCGGCGACCCCGATGCCCCGCCTCGAAGGCGCTCATCTTTGACAGCATCTATGACAGCTACAAGGGCGTCATCGTCTATATCCGCGTCTTTGAGGGTACGGTGAAGCCCGGCGATACCATCCGCATGATGGCCACCGGCGCGGAGTTCACGCTGGTGGAAGTGGGCCACATGGGTGCCACCAGCCTGACCCCCTGCGCCAGCTGCAGGCCGGCGAGGTCGGCTACCTGACCGCCAGCATCAAGACTGTGCAGGACACCCGCGTGGGCGACACCGTCACGCTGGCCGATAATCCCACCCCGGAGGCACTGCCCGGCTACCGTCAGGTCAAGCCGATGGTGTTCTGCGGCATCTACCCCGCCGACGGTGCCAAGTACCCCGACCTGAAAGATGCACTGGAAAAGCTGCAGCTGAACGACGCCTCCCTCACCTTTGAGCTGGAGACCAGCGCGGCTCTGGGCTTCGGTTTCCGCTGCGGCTTCCTTGGTCTGCTGCACATGGAGATCATCACCGAGCGGTTGGAGCGGGAGTTCGATCTCGATCTCATCACCACCACGCCCAGCGTGCGCTACCGTCTGACCCTGACCGACGGCACTGTGGAGATGATCGACAATCCTTCCAGCTACCCGACCCCTCCAATATCGTCAAGCAGGAGGAGCCCTTCGTGGATGTGCACCTGTACACCCCCAACGAATATGTGGGCAGCCTGATGGACCTGTGCCAGAACAAGCGCGGCGTCCTCATCGACATGAAGTATCTGGACGATGTGCGTGTAGACCTGCACTATGCCCTGCCGCTGGGCGAGATCGTGTACGACTTCTTCGACGCCATCAAGAGCCGCAGCCGCGGCTACGCCAGCTACGACTACGAGTTCAAGGAGTACCGCGAGAGCGATCTGGTCAAGCTGGACTTCCTGCTCAACGGCGATCCTGTGGACCAAGATCATTGCACCCGCTTCCCGTGGGATAAGATCGTGGTCGAGACTCTGAAACTGTATCAGAAATAACGAAAGGCTGCTGCACAAAACGTGCAGCAGCCTTTTTGGTTCTCTTTACTTTTTCTTCATCCGGCGGTCGCGGCCACTGCGCAGAGTCTGGATGAGGTCGAAATAGGCCAGCGCCAGCCGGTAGTGCCCGCCCTTCAGGATGCACAGGCCCACCCACTGCCAGCTTGAATCCGCCATCTCCCGGCGGCTCTCGGCGAGCCACTTCGCCGCCCGGGGCCGCTCACAGGCCTTTTTCAGCCACTGGATGCGCTCGGCGTTCGGCATCGTGTCCCGGACGAAGGAGAGCTTGCGTGCTGATTCCAGCACGACACACAGTGCCTCCCGCCCGATGAGGTCGTCATACTCCCCGGGCGTCGGGGCATGGCGGCGCACCACGTCGTCGAACTCCGCCCGCCGGGCCGCAGCTTCGTCGCCGAAGTAGGCCTTCTGGAAGCTGGTCATGGTGGAGGAAGGGCGGATATTATAGATGTAATAGGCGCTGCGGAGATAGACGATTCGCCGGAAAGGCGCGTCCAACAGCTGGGTCAAAAAGTGGGCGTCCTCGCCCACCCGCAGCGAGGTGAAGCGGATGCTGTATTTTTGCAGGTAGTCCCGGCGGTAGAGCCTCACGACGGGCATCGACTCGTATTTCGCCTTGCGGAAATTTTTCCAGAATTCCTCGTAGGTGTATACGCCGCTCAGGGCGGGCAGTCTCGGCCCACTGCGCTGTAAGGCATTCCCCTCGCCGTCGAGGGGCTGCTTGTAGTAGCCGTAGCAGACGATGTCAGCGTCCGCCTCCCGGGCGGCGCGGAGGGCGTCTTCCAGCAGATTCGGCAGCACCTCGTCGTCCGAGTCCACATAGCAGATGTACTCGCCCTGCGCGTGGTCGAGGCCGAGGTCGCGGGCCAACCCTTGGCCGCCGTTTTCCTTATGCAGCACATGGATACGGGCGTCCTTGACCGCAAGCTCGTCGCAGAGCGGTCCCGAGCCGTCGGTGCTGCCGTCGTCCACCAGCCAGACCTCGAAGTCCTGCCACGTCTGGGCCTGTAGAGATGCCACACAGCGGGGCAGCAGCGTTTTAATGTTGTATACCGGGATAATGATCGAAACGTCGGGCATAGCGGACTCCTTATCTCTTCTCGTACACCTTCAGAAAGCGGTCGGCGAGGGCGTCCCATGTGTTCTCATGGATGACCGTCTCATAGGCTGCCTGCTCCATCCGGGCCTTTTTTGCCGGGTCGGCGGCGACGTCCAGCAGGGCCTCTGCCCAGCGGGCCGGGTCCGATTTTTCCAGCACGATGCCATTCTCGCCGCTGCGCAGCAGCATATCCGCGCCGCCGTTGGGGGTGGTCAGCACCACCCGGCGGAAGAACATGGCCTCCAGCAGCACCATGCCGAAGATCTCGTACTCCGTCGGCAACAGGAAGAAGTCTGCCTGCTGGTAGACCCCCTTCATCTGGTACTGCGGGGCTTTTTTCTGCCAGAAGACCCAGTCCGTCAGCCCCTTTTCCCCAATGGCCGCTTTCACGCTGTCCCGATACGCCTCGTCCCCGTCGCCGATGAGGTAGAGGCAGGCGTCGGGGTCGCTTTTCCGCACCTCGGCCAGCACATCCAGCAGGAAGAAGGGGTCGCGGCGCGGCTCGATACGGCCGATGTAGAGCAGCTTCAGGCCCTTTTTCTGGGCGCGCATCTTCCCTTCCAGCTCGGTCTGCCCGGCGTCCGGACGGTCGTGTAGAAGCTCGGCGTCGATGCCGACGCCCACCGTCGTCACCTGCTCCGGCGAGAGCCGTTTTTCCAGCAGGAACTTCCGGGCCAGCTCGCTCTTGGTCAGAAACCGGGTGCCCCGGCGGCGGTAGCGCCCCACGAAAAAGGCGTCGAACACCCTGCACATCCGGTTATAGTTCTTGTTGAAGGGCGAATAGTAGGGGCCGTGGTAGATGACCGTCTTTTCGGGGTACTTCCCGGCCAGATGCCATGAGAACATCTGATTGTACTCGGCGGTCTGTAAAACATCGTACTGAGCAAAAAGTGCATCCTGCCCGCTGAACCAGACATTCTTGAGCAGGACTTTCCCGTGGCGGTAGAAGACCCGGATGGGCTTGCCGCCCTCTGCCTCCACCTCCACGGTCATCTCATCCCCGTCGGTCCAGAACAGGATGTCGGTAGAGTGGCCCCGCTTGACCAGCGCTTTGGCCAGCCCCACCTCCTGAATGTTGTAGGTGTTCTTGGTCACGTCCAGCAGGCTGGGCCACGGACGAATGATGAGTATCTTCATCGGCTTCTCCCTCACTGTCTGAGCTGGCTTGCAAGATCGGCGTCCACGATCTCCTCGCCGGACTTATGGCGCAGCTGCTCCTGCGAGGCGGCGCTCAGGCCGTTGTTTACCACACAGTTGAGGTCGCAGGTGGAGCAGCGGTCCAGCTCCTCCTTCGTCACCCTGCCGTCGCGGTAGTCGCGGCAGACCTTCAGCTCGTACATACTGTAGGGGGTCTTGGTGAAGAGGGCCTTGAGCTTATGGGTCAGCACCCAGAAGCCCGGCTTCCAGATGTACTTGTGCATGGCGGGCGAGACCGAACCGATCATCCAGCAGGCGCGGTCGCAGTGGCGCACCTTGGCGCGGACCGCGTCGGCCTCGGGGCTGCTCCACAGCTCCTCCCAGCTCTGGGTGTTCAGGTTGCCCATGACCTCCTTGTCCTTGGTGCCGTTGCAGGGCATGACGTCGCCGTAAGGGTCGATGAAGAAGGTGTCGAAGGCCATGTCACAGGGCAGCAGACGCTTCTGGCCGTAGATGTAGTTGATGAGACCGTGGTTGAAGTAGGCGCGGAACCACTTCTTGGGCGAATTGCTCCGCAGGAGCTCGTTGATCAGGTCCTCGAAGTTCTGCGCCACCATAGGGCGGTCGTGGATGACGTTCTTGGCCTCCACGAAATAGAAGCTGTTGTGCAGGGTGGCGGTGGCAAACTCCATCCCCATCTCATCCGACAGGCGGTAGAGGGGCACGAGGTCGGGGGCGTTCTTGTCCTGCACGGTCATGCCGAAGCCCACGTCCTTCATCCCCATCTCCCGGAGCTTTTTCAGGGTGGTGTAGCCGCGGTTGTAGCCGTCGGCGAGGCCGCGGATCTCATTGTTGGTCTGCTCGAGGCCCTCGATGGAGATGCGGATACCGATGTCCGGGAACTCCCTGCACAGGTCGAGGATGCGGTCGGTGAAGAAGCCGTTGGTGGAGATGACGATGCGGTCCGACTTCTTCCGCAGCTCCCGCACGATGTCCTTCAGGTCGGTGCGGATGAACGGCTCGCCGCCGGTGATGTTCGTAAAGTACATGGGCGGCAGCTTGCGGATGGTCTCGAGGCTGATCTCTTCCTCGGGCTTCGAGGGGGCCTTGTAGCGGTTGCACATGGTGCAGCGCGCGTTGCAGCGATAGGTGACGATAACGGTTCCGTTCAGTTTCTTGGTTGCCATGATTCCTTCTCCTCCATATTACCCTTGGTACAGGCGCATCAGCTTTTCCGCATACGCCTCCACGGTGTCGAAGCGGGTCTTGCCGCAGGCCTTTGTGTAGGCGTCCAGTCTGGCGCGGTCGCCCCAGAGTGCTCTTATCTTTCCGGCCAGCGCATCGGCGTTCCCGCTCTCGAACAGCTCGCCGTTCTCCCCTGCGTCGATCAGCTCCGGGATGCCGCCGATGTCAGCGCCCAGCACCGGCGTGCCGTACATCAGCGATTCCATCACCGAGAAGGGGCAGTTATCGTAGCATTCCGAAGGGCAGAGCGTCAACCTTGCCCCGGCGATGAGCTTTTGGAGCGCCTCGCCCGACTGGAAGCCCACATTTTTCAGGTTCGGGATACCGGCCAGTTTCCCTTCCAGCGGGCCGCTGCCCGCCGCCACAAAGGAGATGTCCGGCAGAGCTTTACAGGCTTTTTGCAAAGGTTTCGACGCCCTTTTCTTTGGAAAAACGACCAAAGTAGAGCACATAATCCTGCTTTTCCACATCCGGCGCCTTTTTTGTGGAAATAAAGTTGTGCAGGGCCACCGTTTTGCCCCGCAGGTCAGGGTTGGTATCCAGCTTCTTTTTCAAAAATGCCGAACAGCAGATGATGACGTCCAGTTTACGGTAAACTTTTTTCCACTTCCAAAACGTCGCTTCTGCACATCCGATGATAGAACGCGCCCGGGAGCCGTGAATGCACCGATGCTTGATGCAGTTTACATAATGTCCACCCAGACACTCTTCACACGGGTGTCCTTCTATCCCCTGATAACACAGATGATCCGGGCAGACCAACTGATGGTCGTGGGCGGTGTAGAGGATGCGGCAGGACTGTCCGCTCTTCCGCCGCCACTTGTCCGCCTCAAGGAGGACGCTGGGCGTCAACTGATAGTTGAAATTGTTGAGATGGATAACATCTGGTCGAAAATCATCCAGCACCAGCCGCAGCTTCTGCCGGGCCTCGGAGGAATAAATGGTCTTGAGCGGGTATGTAAGCTTCGCCAGCCTGCTTCCGCTGTGGAAATCCATGCTGCTGGTGTAGGCCTCCACCCGGTTGCCCACACAGCGGCCCTCGTGCTCCATCCCGAAATACTGCACCTCGTGGCCCATCTTTTCCAGTTGCTGCCCTAACCCAAACATATATGTCTCTGAGCCGCCGTTGGGGTAGAGGAATTTGTTTATCATCAGTATTTTCATTTTATCCGCTCCTCACTATTACATACAGATATGAAAATCGCTCTTTGCCTTTTCCTGCACTTTCCACTTGTTGTTCCCCTTCTGCCGGTGTCCCTCTTGTACCGCCTTCAGCGGCTGCATCTCCGAATCCAGCAAATCGCTATTCTCCGACACCTCGAGACACCACTCCATGATGGCCATACGGTAAAGTACATTGATGGCGTAATAAAACAGGGTGTTATCCGTCAGATAAGTTCCGAACACATACAGGTTCATGGACATCAGCGCATAAGCCGGTATCTCCGTGTAGCGCTCTTCTACTCGATGGATACGGAAAGCCAGTTCAAAAAGTATCCATATCCACCAGCACCAGAACCCGACCTCGATATACGTTTCCATATACACATTATGCAATGCCGTCACTGCAAGATGGTAACTGGGGTCTTCAGTACAGTAGGTATAAATAAATCGGATACCCCTTCCTATATAAGTAGGCACTAGCTCAAAGAAGTCGCTGAAGTAAGTATAAATTATATCCCGGTACATCAGATTGATTTCCAGTTCATTTGCCAGTTTCACAAAGTTGCCGGACTTTATAAACCAAAGATAAAAAAGATACCTCCGCCTGTCGCCAGCGCCACAATATTGGCCAGTGCCCGGAGATGTTTCGGCTTCCACAGACAAAGAACTATATATAACATTGCCGCACCGACTACAGCAGGGACCGCAATACGTTTGAAGCCCATTGTAAAAAACAGCCAGCTCACCAAAAGGCAGAACACCTGTTTCTTCACATTCTTTTCTTTATGGATTATATAGTAGAGTGCACAGACACCCCAGCCATAGACCATATCGTGCAGCTCCATCGCACGCATTGCTCTACCGGTATCGTCCGCAAAGGTGACGAGCAGACGGATGTATTCCGAGATGAAAGTCCCGATGCTTGCCCAAGCTATAACTTCCAGCGCCACAAGCATATTCGCCAACGCCATACCTATCAGCGTCAGGAGCATGGCATTCCCACCGAACAGATAAACCGCCGCGGCTGCAAAAAAGAATGTTTGTTACCATGTAAAAGATGTTCAGCGAACCGCGCAGAATGTAATCAAAAGTCTGCGATTCTGAAATCCAGATAGCTACTGACCACATCCAGAACATCAGGTACGGGAAAAAGAGCGCAAGAAAGCGCATACAGAAGACGGCCCGGTTGAACATAGGCCGGATAAAAAACATCAGAAGAGCCCAGCCCGCCATCATCAGATTGATGCCGTATTTTAGGCCGACAGGCAGCCGATAGCAAGCGAGTAGAAGCACAGCATTGCAAGCAGGATATAAAATGCTGCACTGGCTAATTTCAAGGGTTTGCTTTTAAAAACATCCATTTGTCTTCCTCGCCGTGGCTCAATTCACATCCACGACCACCAGTTCCGGCTGGTTGAAGATGCGCGGGAACGGCTCCGAATCGCCGAGGCCGCGGCTGATGACCACCTGTGACTCCCCCATCTGGTTGACCCCGCTGGTGTATTTGGGCAGAAAACCCTGACTGGTAGACCAGAGGCCTTGACTGCCGATGCGCACCTGTCCGCCGTGGGCGTGGCCGCTGAGCACAAGGTCGAACTGGTACAGCTCCAGCGATGTGTCCAGAACCTCCGGGCAGTGGCAGATGAGGATGGTGCAGACGTCGTCCAGCTCGTTCGTCTCGCCGTTCATGGCGTCGGCCACTGCGCGGGAGTTTTCCCGTTCCAGCTGGGCGCGGGGCCACTCGAAAAAGCCGCCGATGCGCAGCTTCCTGCCCTTGAATTCCACGTCCTCATAGCTGCCGTTCAGCCAGTGGACGCCGGTGGCCTGAATGTCGTCAAAAAGGGCGTCGCTGCCGCCCGCATACCGTCCCCCCCACTCGTGGTTGCCGGGGGCATAGTATACCGGCGCAATGTCCACCAGCTGGTGCATCAGGTCGAGCACGACATGGTAATCGGTGTCCGTGTCGATGTTCATATCGCCCGCCACCGCGATGAGGTCCGGGGCAAGGTTCTGTATCTTCCGCACAAGGTCGGCGTTGTCTTCGCCGTACTCGTGGAGATGCAGGTCGGACAGCAGAACGATGCGCAGGTCTTCTACCGGCTTATCCACCGTGACCGAATAAAACGTCGTGATGAAGCTCTTATTCATCTGCAGATTGTACAGCAGGATGCCGCCCAGCACAAGCACGACGGCCAGCAGCCCTGCCAGAATTTTTTTACTCATCTTTCCCATAAATCACTCTCAGCTTTCGCTCTTCAGCGGCGACGACTCAGCCGCCTTCCTTGCATTTTCGGCCTCCTGACGGGCCTTTGCGTCCGCGCAGCGGCGGATGGCCAGCCGCAGCAGAGCGCGGATCTCGTAGGCGTCATCCTTCGCCGAGTTGGAGACGCCCACAAAGACGCAGGGGCCAAACACGGCCAGCTCGGTCTTGGCCAACAGATTGCTCAGGCGGTCGACGCAGTTCCTTGCCAAGTCGATGCTGCAATCTTCCAGCAGGACGATGAAGTGTCCCGCGCCGTTGTAGCCCACAAAGCCCAGCGTCCGGAAGACGTATTGCAGCTGGTCGCCCAGCGCCCGCAGCGCCTTGTCGCCGTCGTTGCGGCTCATCCCCGAGAGATCGACCTGAATGTGGATGACGGTGAACTGGCCGTTCAGACGAACGGTGCTGTAGCGGTCCACCATGGCGTCGCACCGCTCGCGGTTGGGCAGGCCGCTCTTTTTGTCCACATAGAGATAGTAGTCCACAAAATCGCCCAGACGTCCGAGGAAGATGGCGCAGAAGCAGCCCAGAAAGAGGAACAGTATCACCGACAGGGCCGCATAGAGCTTCAGGTTGAGCTTCGCGTTGACCACGATGCTGTTCTTCATCTTGATGTTGTCCGCGCCGTTGACCTGATTGAACTCCTCGACGGTCTCGATGGAAAGCTCATACAGGCTGGTGAATTTCTGCACCAGCTCGTCGATGCGGTCGCTGGCCCACAGGGCCTCGGCGCTGGCGGGGTCGGTGTTCCGGGTCACATCGGCGTAGGCGTCCAGGATCTCCTGTGCCTTTCCCTGCGCGATGGCGGCGTCGATGCGCTCAGCGTGGAGGTCGGCGTAATGCCGGATAAGCTTATCGTAGGTGGTGGTGACATCGCCGGAGGGTTGGGTGGTGTAGTCCCGCACCACATCGGTGATGATCTGGGTCTCGCCGCCGTCGGCGTTCCGGTTGGCCGAATAGACCGCTGCGCCGTCCAGCGTCTTGTCGCCGAACTGGTCGATGATGTCCTTGGCCTCAGAGATGTTGTTGTTCAGGCTGTCGATCTGAAGCTGGTAGCGCAGGATGGCGTTCTTCTTGGTGTTGACCAGAAGGTTGTGGTCCCGCACCAGCTTATTGTTGATAACGTAGGCGTAAAGGTCGTTCAGGGCGTTCTGGGTCAGATATTCATACTCCGATACGAGGTCCGAGAAGGAATAGCCCGACTTCACGCTGTAAAAGCCGTATTTCTCTTCTGCCTTTTTTCGCAGAAAAGCCGCACTCTCGTTGGCGTTGTTGCGCAGGATCTCCACGCAATCAATATACTCGTAGTTCGCCACCGAGACGTTGCTGGCATTGTTCGGGAAAATATCCGCGTCCACATGGGTCTCGCTGTAGTACTGAAAGTAGTTCGTCAGCACCGAGTCCAGCACATTGCGGGCGTAGTCGGTGGCGTCCTTGCTGTCCACCGTGAAGGAGACCGCGTAGGTCGTAGGATAATACTCGTATTCGTCGCCGTTGGAAAGAGCCGTCTCCTTTTTGGTCTCTTCGTCCTCCGGGATGACCTCCTGCACCGAGATCCGGGGGCGGATGGACTCGGTGCTGGCCGTCAGGCCCAGATCCTGAATGGTCTTGTTGATGACCGATGCCGAGGTGATCTCGGAAGGGTCGATCCTTGTTCCGTCGGCGTTCAGGCCCTCGCTGACGTTGGGGCCTGCGTACTGGATAACGGCTGTGGCCGTGTACGACTGCCGCGACGAAATAAACTCATACACGCCCAGACAGCCCACTGCCGTGACGAGCATGATGACGAACCACCATTTTTTCAGGTAGCGCAGCAAATCAAAACTTTTCATTCTTCCTCCATCCTGTCCCAGAGACGGATATTATTCGTTCTCCATCCGCTGGCGCTGGCGCCGGACACACACTTGGACGACTGCGCCCAGATAGCAGACCGCACAGACCAGCGCGGCCAGCATCACGCTGCGTTTCACGTTATAGCGCTGCATGAAAGACCTCTGCGGCTCACTGAACATAAGATAGCTGTGGATGCGCTGGGCGTAGCAGTCGGCGTCCAGCTCCCGCGTCGCGCTCACGATGTCCGCGAGTTGCCGGGTGATGTTGTCCACCATGGCCTGTGCCATCTGCACCTCATGCGACTCGGTAGACTGTTCCAGCGCCGTGACCTTGGAGTTGTTGGTGGCGATGCTCTTCTGGGCCTCCACCGCCGAGCTGAGCAGCTCGTTGGCCTGCAGGGCCAGATCGTCGATGCCGATCTTGGTGCGGGACATATAGAACGCACCGTCGTTGTCATAGGTGGGGATGAGCACCGAGGAGACCATCTTGTTGTTGTAGTTGTCCAGAATGGTCATGTAGATCGCGCTCTTCTGGGAGTCACTCATCTCGTCCCACCGCAGGGTGCGGTTCAGCTCGTTGAGGTCGTCGATGCAGCGGAAATTGTTCTTGGCCACGCCTTTTTCCCAGATGTAGCTCTGGTATTCCCGGAGGGTATAGCCCTGCAGGTTCTGTACCTGTTTCTTGATGGCGCTGTAGCTCTGGCCGCTGGCGGAGAGATAGGAGCCGTCCTGATCGTTGCGCACCGTGAGGTAGTTGTTGACCCGGTCGATCATCATGCTGAAGTAGGAGCCGATCTCCTCGTAGTCCATGTCGCTGTAGTCATCGTCGATGTCCAGCGAGGTGGCGTTGACCCGGTAATCTGCGGTGAACCGCTTGAGGTATACTCGGCATATCTCATCGAGGAAGTCCTGCACCGTGATCTTCCCCCAGAGCGTCCACGGCAGCTTGACCGAGAGATAATAGGACGAGCTGATGTAATAATCGTCCTCCTTGGTCACGATCCGGCTGGTGGTGGGGCTGATGGAGATGCAGTCCGCGAGGTCGGCGGTCGTCAGGTCGTCCTGCAGGCCGGTGGCCTGTAAGATGGCCTCGAGATACTCCTGCGTCAGGAACTCCGACTCGCTGAAGCGTGCGCCGTTGGGCGTCTTGCCGGTGACACTCTCCTCGTAGTTCAGGGACATGGTGGTGCTGGCCCCAAAGCTCTTGACGGTGGTAAGTACAAACATGAACCCCAGCGTGCACACCACGCCCACGGCAAAGAGCCAGCGCACCTTCTGCACGAAGACCTCGAACAGAAGGCGGAAGGAGAGAAGGCTGTTGAGGAAGTCGTGAACGGACGAAAAGGCCGGTCTCCTCTTCAGGCGGTGCTTCCAATGTCTGCGGAAGCGTCCTCGCTTTTCCCGGGGGGCTTCTGTCTCCTCGGCTTCGCTGTCCTCTTCCGGCTCGTCGCCCTCTTCGACGATGTTCAGCTCTGCCCAAGCGGCGCTCTCCTGCTCAGGCGGACGCGCCGACCCAGAGCCGCGCCCCTGTCTCTCTTCCGGGCCGACTTTTCTCTCATGCTTCGGTTTTCTTCCCGCAGATCTCATTCGCAGTTTTCCTTTTCACTCTCTTTATGGTCACGCCCTGCTGACAGATGCGTATAATTCAACTATTATATAATACCGCAATTCGTTCTTAATTACAACTACTCCGGAATTTTTCACCTCCGTTCTGCCGCATTTCAGGGCATTTGCGGGGCCGCCGACTGTCTTATCGCTGAGCTTCATGACGCCGTCGATCAGGACATCGCCGCCGCAGTTGGAGAAGAAGGTGCCGAGAACGAGGAAGCAGCCGTCGGGAGCGCCGGGCAGCGGCAGCAGGCCCCCGAAAAAGAGTCCTGAAGCGCACAAAAAGCACCGGCTTTCTCACGAAAACCGGTGCTTTTTCTCATAGTTCTATTCTACGCCCGCGCAGGCAGAGGAAGAGCTCCTCAGCTGCGGTACTCGGCGGGCAGCTGGTCCATGCTCTGCCACTTGGCCATGGCCTCTTCCAGCTTCATGCCGTTGGCCACAGCGTCGCGGCGGCAGGCGTTGACCGCCTGGATCTCCTTCATCTTCTCGCCGGTCAGGGTGTAGCCCTTCATGGCGATAAGGGTAGCGGCCCAGGCCACCATCGGGATGATGCAGAACAGCACGATGACCACCCAGTTCATACCGGGGGTGTAGGGGTCGTACTGGGTGGGCAGGCTCTCGAGACCGATGAAGCTTACAGCGATGCCGACGACGGTAGCGGACAGGCTGGACACCAGCTTGTCCACCAGACTGAACAGCGTACCCATGATGCCGGGGATGTAGTTGCCGCTGCGGTAAGTCTCGTAGTCGGAGCAGTCGGCGACCATGGGGATGGGCATATCGGCGGTGGCGTAGTATGCGCCGTAGCCGATGCCGAAGAATGCGATGAAGAGGATGGTGTAGAGGTTGATGGACAGGCCGTTGTCACCCATGATGGACAGGGTGAAGGCGTCGCTGCGGCCCCAGAACAGCAGCAGCACCAGCACGCCGATGTAGCAGATGAATGCCACGCTGACGTACTTCATCAGGCTGGCCTTCTGGCCCTCCTTCTGGCTGGTGCGGACGGTGAGCAGGAAGAAGGGCACGCTGAAGACGTAGCCCAGCACCATCATGGGCAGGTACAGGCCGTCATAGTTGCCCATCATGCAGCCGTACAGCATACACAGGACGGTGGTGTTGGTGGCGATGGAGAGAGCCAGCTTGCAGCCGGCACCAGCCACCATCAGACGCTGCATGGGGTTATTGTTCTTGATGATCTGGACGTACTCGTGCAGCTTGACCTTTTCGCTGGCCTCGCCGCCGATGCCGAAGTACTTGGGCTGGTCCTTCTCCCAGATGCCGATGATGGCCAGAATGGTGAGGAGGATGGAGATGACGATGCCCACAGGAGCCAGGGTGCGGAAGAAACCGGCGGAGGCGTAGCCGCCCTCATAGTTCTTAGCGAGGATGGGGGCGAAGAACTGCATCGCGCCCATGCCCAGCAGAGAGCCGACGGTGTTGAAGATGGTGAACAGGGGGCGCTGTTTGGGGTCGTTGGTCAGAACGGTCTGGCCGGAACGGGTGCAGCTGGTCTGGAAGGTGTAGCCGATGACCCAGACTGCGTACAGAGCCACGAAAGCCGCATAGCGCAGGCCCATCGAGCTGGCGGGGATGAGCGGGGTCAGGCAGTACAGCACGAGGATGCTGGCTGCCATGATGAGGTTGCCGATGACCATGAAGGGCCGGAACTTGCCGAACCTGCCGTTGGTGCGGTCCATGAGGGCACCAATGATGGGGTCGGTGACGGCATCGAACAGGCGCATGCCGGTGACCATCACCGAAGCGAAGATCATGGACAGGGCCAGCACCTTGCTGCCGAAGGTGGCGATGTAGGAAAGCACCAGCACATAGTACACGTTCGTTGCGCCGTTGTTCAGCGGGAACAGCACCAGCTGGTAGGTCTTGGCGCGGTTCAGGCCCGGCGCCTTTGCGGTTTGTTCACCCATTTGCGGTGTCTCCTTTCTTATCAGAAAACGGCAGCCTGCCCGCCGTTCTGGGGGACAGGCTGCCATTTGTTCTTAACAGTTGCGGAAATCTGTGCCGGAATTACTTCTGGTTCGCTGCGGGAGCGGTATCGACCATACCCTTCTTGGCCTTGGACAGCTGCCATGCGCACAGGATGGTCAGGACGGCCAGCACTGCGATGAGCGCATAGATGGCGGTCTGCCACCACGGGGTGATGGTCTTCAGGGTATCGGTGGAAGCCCAGCCGTTCATGGCGTTGGAGTTGACCACGGTGTAGAGGATGTGGTGCATCGCATTGCGCATCTGCGTGACGATGTAGGCATCGTTCTCATAGTTTGCAGCCTTGGTGGTGTGGATCTTGGGCATCGGGCTGTCCCAGATGTCGGAGCCGGCGATGAGGCCGTCCACCAGGTCCATGTACTGGCTGGAGCCGGAGAAGTCGGTGATGCACATGCCGCGCATACCCAGCTCGCCGCGCAGGAAGCCGGTCAGCAGGTTGGCGTTCGCGCCGCACCAGGTAGCACCCCAGCGGTTGAAGCCGGTCATGACACTCCAGGCGCCGCCATCGGTGATGGCCTTGTCGGCGACTTCCAGATAGATCTCACGGGCGGTCTGCTCGTTCAGCCAGGTGTTGACCCGCGGCGGCTGGTCTCAGAGTCGTTCAGGGCGACGTGCTTCAGGTAGACGTAGACGCCCTTGGACTGGATGCCCTGCACCTCAGCAGCGCAGATGGTGCCAGCCACGAACGGGTCCTCGGAGTAGTACTCGAAGTTACGGCCGGAGTAAGCGGTGCGGTGCATATTGATGCCGGGGCCGTACAGGCCGGAGTAACCCATGGCCAGGCAGTCCTCGCCGATGCAACGGCCGACCTCGTTGATGAGGTCACGGTTGAAGGTGGCGGCCATCACGTCCTCGGAGGTGTAGCACATAGCGGAAGCACCGCCGGTCAGGGCAGCGGTCAGACCCTGAGGGCCGTTCTCGTCCTTGGTGGCCGTCTTGCCGATGGAGGCAGCAGCTGCGGTGTTGTGGAAGCCGAGGGTGATGGTCTGGACCATCTCGCTGTAGGTCAGCTGGTCCAGCAGGGTATCCCACTCGGGATCGTCGAAGTCCTTGCCGATCATGGAAGCGAGGGTCAGGCCGTTCTTGGCGCCCAGAGTGGGCATCTCGACGCTGTTGGCCTCAGAGCCGTCGTACTTGGTGAAGGCGAGGCTTGCAGCCAGAGTCTCGTTGGCGGTCAGCTGTGCGGGAGCAGTGGGGATGGTGCCGGTCCAGTCGGAGCGGCTCATCCAGGTCACACTGCCGGGAGCATCGCTGCTCTTGTTGGGGTCGGACTCGTCAAACAGGTTGGTGATGGCGGTGCCATTTGCGCCGGTGGAGAAGGTGGTGGTGTCGAGGGTGTCGTTGGTCCACTTCCAGACGAGGTCGGTGCTGCCGTTCTCGGTCATGCGGCCGTTGGTGTTCTCGACAGTGTAGCCCTTGGCAGCCAGAATGTTGTTGACTGCGTTGTGGGAATCGGTGGCAGCGGTGAAGTAGTAGTCACCAGCGTCCACGATGTAGGTCTTGGCGTTGTTCGCGTCGTAGGTGCGCAGCTCGCTCTTCGGGACAGTGATGGTCACGTCCTCAGAAGCGCCGGGAGCCAGCACGTCGGTCTTTGCGAAGCCGCACAGCTCAGCAGCAGCCTTCTCGATGCCGTTTGCCTTGTCGTAAGCGGTGTAGGGAGACTGGAAGTAGATCTGGACGGTCTCCTTGCCAGAGAAGGTCTTGCCGGTGTTGGTGACCTTCAGGGTGACGGTGAAGGCATCGTCAGACTCGGTCACGTTGAAGTTGGAGTATGCGAAGGTGGTGTAGCTGTCGCCGTAACCGAAGGGGTAAGCAACGGTGGTTGCCCAGTTGTAATCGCCAGCCTTGGCGGTACCCATGACGACATCCTCGTAACGGGTCTCGAAGTAACGGTAGCCCAGGTAGATGCCTTCCTGGTAGACACTGTACATACCCTGCACGTCAGCACCCTCGGTCAGCAGGTTGTACTCTGCTGCATTGGGGTAAGCCTGGGTGTAGAAGTTGTACATGGCGGGGTTGGCCATGTTGTCGTACAGGTAGGTATCGACCAGAGAGCCGGAGGGGGTGACAGCGCCGGACAGCAGCTGGCCCACACCGTTGATGCCGGTCTGGCCCACGTCGCCGATCCACATCGCAGCGTCGATGCCGTAGTCCTCACCGCAGATCGCGGGGTTGAGGAAGTCCAGCTCGATGGCGTTGGAGCTGTTGATCAGGACGATGATGTTCTTAAAGGTGCCGTTGTCCTTCAGAGCCTTCAGGTTCTGCAGCAGCTCGATCTCTTCAGCAGACAGAGCGAGGTAGTTGCCGTCGCCCTCCTGACCGGAGATCCAGCTGTCGTTGGTGCCGTTGGCACCGCTGGGGAGGTCTGCGCCCTCACCGCCGGAGCGGGAGAGGACCACGATGGCAGCGTCGCCGTACTCAGCAAAGCTGGACTCAGCGCTGGACAGAGCGCTCCAGGGAGCCTCGTTGACCGCATACTGGGTGTTGGCTTCCAGCGTATCAGAGATGGAAGCAGGGGTCATGCGGCTGTACTTGCTCATCATGCTGTCGGACTTGTACAGGTCCCACAGGGTCTGGTTGATGGTGATGCCCTGAGCTTCCAGAGCTTCCTTCAGGTTGGGGGCCTTGCTGGTATCCACGGAGCCGGAGCCGGTGCCGCCGTACATCAGGTCCACAGAGCCGTGGCCGAACAGGCTGACCTTAGCGCCGCTTGCCAGAGGCAGGGCGTTGTTCTCGTTCTTCAGCAGAGCTGCGCCCTCGGCCTCGACCGTCGCGCACAGTTCGGCCTCGTAAGCCTCACGCTCCTCATCGGAAGCAAAGCCCTTCTTGAAGTATTCGGTATCGCCGGTAGTGTTGCCCTTGATGATCTTATAGGTCGATGCATTCAAAGCAACGTTCATGGTGGTGGCGTACTGATTTGCGATCATGTTGCCCACGATGGCGGCGACGGTCAGGATCGCCGTCAGGCCGGTGAGAACAGACCACAGCCGTACTTTCGGTTTGGTGTTTTTCACGGATTCTCCTCCTTATTTTCTATACAACAACCGCCGGCCGGCGGAATGTTTCACGGAACATTATCAGACCCAGTTTGCACTCTTGGACTTGGTCTTGACCAGCTTGTAGCTGGGATTCGGGGTGTCCACATGACGGAAGGACGCGGTATCGATGGAGTCCCCGGCCACGGCCTTGACCTCGATGCTGCCGGTGAGCGGCACACGGAACCGGAAGACGTGCTCGCCCGTCTGCTCCGAGAGCTTCTTCCCGTTGCAGTAGAGGGCGACGGACTTCTGGTTGGAGTAGACCTTGACCTCGATCTCGCTCTCGGTGCGGTCAGTGAACCGCTTGGAGCAGATGTGGACGAAATTCTCTTCGCTCCACCATGCTTTATAAAGGTAGAAGCTGTCCTTCCGGGTCTTTCGGTCGAAGGTGACGAGGCCCTTATGGTTCATGCCCGGCTCGCCGCCCTGATCGCGGGCGTCGGCTGCAAAGTCGAACATATTCCAGACGTGGGTCGCCCACATCCACTTATGCCGGTCGAAGCAGCGGAGCATGTACTCGTGGTACTCGGCCTGATACTCCTCGGTGTGGTCGCCGCGGCGGGGCTTCGAGCTGTGGAGGTTCGGCATACCCTCGGCACCGTACTCGGAGAAGCCCAGAGGACGGCCCGGGTAGACCAGATGGAAGAAGTCCATCCACAGGTCGTTCAGGAACAGGCCCGGCACATACCAGCCGAGGTAGAGGTTCCAGCTGACGAGGTCGGTGATGTGGGCCACCGGGTTGAAGGGGCCGCACATGGCGTAGCAGGCCAGCGTGGTCAGGCGGGTGGAGTCCATCTTGTGGCACAGGTCGTTCAGCTCGCGGTGATTGTCGAGCATGTCGGCCTTGTCCCTGGTGGAGATGGTGATCTCGTTGGAAACGCCCCAGCAGACGATGGAGGCGTGGTTGTAGTTCTGGACGATGAGCTCCTTCATCTGGCTGATGGTGTTGGCGCGGCCATTGGGCAGGTGCTCGGAGATGTAGGGGATCTCAGCCCAGACCACCATGCCGTACTGGTCACAGAGGTCGTAGAAGTACTGGTCGTGCTGGTAGTGGGCCAGCCGGATGGTGTTGGCACCCAGCTCACGGATGAGGGCCATGTCCTCGTCGTGCATCTCGCGGGTGATGGCGTTGCCTACGCCCTTGCGGTCCTGATGGCGGGAGACGCCGTGGAGCGGGTAGGGACGGCCATTGAGGAAGAAGCCGTTCCTGGCGTCCACCGAGAAGGTGCGCAGGCCCACGCGGGTGGAAACTTCGTCCACCACGCTGCCGTCCCGGCTCAGGCGGACAACACAGGTGTAGAGGTAGGGATCCTTTACGCCGTTCCAGAGGTGGGGCGTCTCGAGGTGGAGCTTGGCGTCTGCACCCTCGGCGGTGGCGACAATATTTCCGGCCGCATCCAGCAGCTCAACGGAGAGGACGCCCTCGCCCTCGACCAAGGTCTCGACCCGGATGTCAGCCTTGCCATCCTTGAGGGCGGGGGTGATCTTGACGCCGGTGTCGCCGAAGTGGCCCAGCGCGATGTGGTTTTTGCTGACCACCATCAGGCTGATGTCGCGGTAGATGCCGCCGTAGAATGTAAAGTCGGCCTTCTGGGGGTAGATGCGGTCGTTGATGCTGTTGTCCACCTCGACGGTGAGCTGGTTGTCTTTTGCCAGCAGGTCGGAGACATGGACACGGAAGGTAGAGTAGCCGCCGTCGTGGGTGCAGATGTTCCTGCCGTTCAGCAGAACTTTGGCGCTGGAATTGACGCCCTCGAACTGCAGCCAGACCTGCTGCGAAGCTGCGTCGAACGCCGGAGCGGCAAAGGTGGTGCTGTAGGTGCAGGTGCCGCGCCAGTAGTCGTTGCCGCCGTCCTGACCGTCCTTCGCGTTCCATGTGTGGGGCAGCACGACGGCTGCCGTGGAGCCGTCCGGCCCGGTGAACTGCCAGTTCTGCATAAGCTTGGCAATGCTTCGCATTCGTTTTCCTCCCGTGTGTATCGTGGTGTTTTCTCTGTTGTGCGGTCGTTTTTTGATTTCGCTATTATTTTATCAAAGACTCTTTCTTTCGCAAGAGCGTTGCGATAATCGGTCGGATGACGGGGATATTCGGTTTTGCGCCGCCAAATCAAAACTAATATATTTGTGCATCTCTCACAAATAGATGGATACAACAAGAAAAATGCAAAAAGAAAAGAGACCGCCCCACATTTATTTTGTGAGACGGTCTTAAACCTCTTCGTTACGCCTGCGGCGTGGGGCAGGCTCTCCCTCATACAACCTCTCAGTCTGCTTCGCAGACAGCTCCCCTTGTAGGGGAGCCTCTGGCGAAGAGATGAAGCTTTACGGAATGCCAAAGCCTCTCCTCGCTAGGAGCAACAACGACGACCGCCGCCAGTGGCGGAAACAGGGAGTCGCTGTTGGGGCCGCGGCCAGCAAGACGCAAGCAAAGCGCTGCGGATGCTGGGTGCCGCAACCCGGGCAGTGGCAGCGCGTCAGCGCTGACGGAGAGGTTACTTCCCCTGCGGAAAAATGATCTTCACCGCAAAGAAGCCGTTCTGGCTCTCGGTGGTCAGGGTACCTTTATACTTCTGGACGATGCGGTTCGTCACTTTGACGGCATAGTGGGTGGCGCGGGTGTCGGCGGCCTCCGGCGGACGGTCGGGGCTGATGACGTTCACCACCACGAAGCTCTGACGGGTGCAGACCAGCAGGTCGATGCAGCGGCGCTCCGGCTCGGGCACCTGCACGGCGCTCTCGATGGCGTGGTCGAGCATATTGGCAAAGAGGGCGTAGAGGTCGCCGGCCTCAAAAAAGCTCAGACAGCTGCCGTCCGTCACCGCGTTGAGCTGGATGCGGCGGGACTCGCAGAGCAGCCTCTTTTCCGTGAGCACCACGTCCAGCACCTCGTTGCCGGTGTTTCGGCTGGCGTCGTAGAGCTGTGCGGCCTTTTCGGCCTCGTCGATGTGGGCTTTCAGCTCCGGGTCTGCCGGGGTGCCCGACATCTGGCGGAGCGCGGCGATTTGAAGCTTCAGCTCGTGGCAGCGCTTGTTGATGATCTGGACGTTCTGCCGCGCCACCTGGTACTGCTCCCGCTGGCGCTCATATAATAGGTTGAGGGTGTCCATCTCCTTCTGCATGGCCGAGAGCTTGAACACCTCGGTCTGGAAGTAGAGCAGGGTCAGGAAGTAGAACTGTCCGATGAGCACCGTGCCCGCAAGGCTGGCGGGCATCTCGAACATCTCTCTGCTGCTCAGCAGCGCAGCTTGGAACATGAAGAGGATGCCAATGAAAAAGGCGCTGGTCAGCTGGCGCGGGCCGATGTGGTACTCTCCTTTATAAGACATCTTCCGGGAGAGGGTGGTGCAGATAACAAAATAAAAGACCGCACCTGTGGTGAGCTGGGCCAGCCGGACCGGAAGCCCATCGATGTCGAGGGGGGTGCCGCGGCACTCAAAGAACACCTCCGCCAGCCGCCAGCCCTCATAGGCCGTCTGGGAGGTGAGCAGGCTCCACACCGCGCAGTAGAGTGCCCCCTTCCGGTCGATCTCGACGCAGGCGTAGATCATCATGCCCAGCAGGACGAAAAACGCGACATAGAGCGTCAGCAGAGAGAATTGAAGCTCGTGGAGGTTGGTGCTCTGGGCCGAAGGATCCAGCACATAGGTCAGGCCCATCAGCGGCAGCAGCATCCCCAGTGCACGGAGGCGGAAGCCGGGCCGGTGTTTGAGCGGCAGACAGAAGGCCAGCGCCGCACCCCAGCGCAGCAGCGCCCGGAAGATGACATGGTGGAAAACGATGCTCACAGCACACCTCCGATGTAGGACGCCACCGCCGTCAGGAAAGCCGCACGCTGGCGGCGGCTGATCTCCAGGTGGTCGGTGTTGACATGGACAAAGTCGTTCTCCACGGCCTTTACATATTTCAGGTTGACCAGATAGCACTGGTTGCAGCGGGAGAAATGGTACTGTGTCAGCTGCTTTTCGGCGCTGGCGAGGCTGGCACGGACGGAAAACTCACCCTTGGTGGTGTGATACCAGAGCAGCCGGTCATGGGTCTCGAGATAGTAGATGTCGCCGGTGGAGAGCACCTGCATCCCGCCTCCGGCCAGCTGTAAAACGACCTGCCCGCCCCGGCGGCGCTGCACCCGCTGGACAGCCCGGGAGAGCTTGGTGCAGAACTGGTAGTAGTTCACCGGCTTGAGGACATAGTCCAGTGCGTCCACCTCATAACCCTTGATGGCGTACTGCGCCATGTTGGTCACGAACACCAGCACGGCGTCTGCGTCCACGGCCCGTATCTTCTCCGCCGCGCCGAAGCCATCCAGTCCCGGCATCTCCACATCCATAAAGATGATGTCATACCCCGGCTCGTAGTGCGCCGCAATGACGGCCCCATCCTCGACGGGCACGACCTCCACCTGCAGGCTGTTCTCGGCGGCGTACTTCCGGATGAACCGGCACAGCTCGTCCCGCACCTCCTGCTGGTCTTCGACAACCGCGATCTTCAGCATCCCGCAGCCTCCTTTTCCCCGTTCTGACTCATTTTTATCGCAATTTTCAAAAACAGTGCCTATCAAAACGGCATATTTGCGATATGCAGTTTGCGGATGTTGCTTGTGCATTCAAAACGCAAACTGCTATTCACTACTTTTTATTGAAACATACTTTCGGGCGAAATGCAACGGAGAAGACGCAAAAAGCCCCCGGCTTCTGAAAACAGAGACCGGGGGCTTGTCATGCTTGGAGCCAGCTCAAGAATTTTTATTCAGCAGAGACCCGAACCATGCACGGGCCTCCTGCTTCTTCTGAAGCTTATTGTACATTTTGACGGTCTTTTCGTAGACCTTCTCGCTCATCTTGTTGCTTGCAGTGGTGGCGGCAGCCTGCTTTGCTTCCTTCGTATCGGCAGCAGCGACAGCAGCCTTCATCTCTGCAAACTCCTCCATGATGTCCTTCTGGAGAGCGGCATAGTCTGCCTTGGCCGCAGCCTTGTCCTTCTCGGATACATCGCCGTAGGTCAGCAGGTTCGACAGGGCATCCCGTGCGCCGTAGAAGGACTTGGTCCAGTCCTCCGGGTAGGTGTAGTATCTGCCCTTCTGGTCCTTGTACCAGACGCCCTCGGTGGGCTGCTCGTCCGAGCGGACGACCTTCGCGGGAGAGTACTTGTAGACATCTGCCGTGTCGGTGGTCAGCAGCGGATAGTACGGGACGAAGGCGTTGTACACGTCGTCGTCAAAGGCCGTCCACTCGACGATGGCAGTATCCAGCTCGCCGGTGGAGCTGACCTGAAACAGGTGGGTCTCGACGTTGTTGGTCTTGCCGATGGGTTCGACCTTAAAGAAGTTGAGCGCGTCTTCGACGCCGAATTTCTTGGTCAGCTTGATGTTGGAGTAGAGCGGGACGATGCTGCCGTCCCCGCCGATGTTGCTCATCGCGTAGTCTGCTTCGGTGTAGTTGTCCTCGGTGTAGGTATCGACGCCGTTCAGATAGTTCAGACTGGCCGGCATCCGGGCGTTGTCCTCATTATTATAGGAAGCGTTCCAGTCGATGACGTTCGCCGCTGCATCGCCCACGAAAGTCCCGGCCTCCTGTGCGACGGAGATGGCATCTGCCGATGCGATGACGTTATCCGTGTCGTCGAGGTCGATCTTGCCGATGGCCGAGACGTTCGGCTGCATAAACACGACGCTGTCCGGAAGCTTGAGGGCGACGTAGGTGTGGCCCGTCAGGTTCTCGACGAACCACGTCTCATTCTGGTCGCCGATGAAAACGCCGGAACCACCGGCTGCACCGGCGTTTTCATAGATGGATGTCAGCAGGGCGACGCCTTCGCGGGCCGTGCCTGCCTCGCTGAGCAGGACCGTGGTGATCTCGGCCTCCTCGATGCCGTCGTCCACATAGGGGTCAACCGCAAGGGCAGCGTCCTTGCCGTACAGCGACTCGGTGGCAGAGACCATGACGCCCTTCTCGTTGGTGCCAGCCTCCTCATACGGCGTGTGGTCGTGGGTGCCGTCGCAGTCCGGGCAGACGCCCGAGGTATTATCGTCACGGCGCGCGGTGTAGCTGTAGCTGTCGTGGGTGAAGGTGTAGGTGAAGCCGTAGCAGCCATCGTAGACCTCGCCTGCCTTGTGATTCCCGGCTGCGCTGACATAGAACAGCTTGTTGTTGTCGTTGGTTCCCAGATCCTCGATGCGGCCGAACATCGTCGTGCCGTCCTCCGTGAGGTCACTGCCGACGTAGAGCGCCGTGCAGGCAAAAGCCGAAGGCACTACGGCCAATGTCATAGCAGCCGCCATGACCGCCGCAGCGATTTTCTTAAAAGACATCATGTTCCAATCCCTCTCTCGTTTATTGTCGGCGTATGACGTCGATAGAGGGATAATACACCTTTTTCGCAGAAAATGCAAGTATATATTCGCATTTTCTTAGCTTTTATTCGCATTTACTAGAATATATGCATAATACTGGTTATAAATCAGCTCTGGCCCGCCGGGCCTGCCGATACTCGGATGCACGACCGCCCCGCAAGACCGACGGCGTTCTGCTGGAATTACCCCCGCATATGCGGGGAAAAGTCGGGTCAGGCCCCATCCAATCAGAAGCACCTTTGCAGGGCAAAAAAGCGGCAGCTTCACTATCCTCTGTCCCGCTTACTGCACCAAAAATACGCCTCTGTCCTTCTGCTGTCAATGGCCCGGCACAAATTCGTCAAAGCCCCAAAATCGTGCCTTCTTTTTTGTGCAAAAACGCCCCGGCTTCCTGTTGCGGAAACCGGGGCGTTTATAATATTTTATTGAGCCTTATGCTCTCAGCGCCTCACGCAATCACTTGCGGGGGTTCTTGATAGCAGCCTGGGCAGCGGCCAGACGTGCGATAGGCACACGGAAGGGAGAGCAGCTGACGTAGTCCAGACCAACATTGTGGCAGAACTCGACGCTGGAGGGATCGCCGCCGTGCTCGCCGCAGATGCCCAGACCCAGGTCAGCACGGGTCTCACGGCCATCGTGAGCAGCCATCTTGATCAGCTTGCCGACGCCGACCTGATCCAGATGCTGGAACGGATCGCTCTCGTAGATCTTGTTCTCGTAGTAAGCGCCGAGGAACTTAGCGGCATCGTCACGGCTGAAGCCGAAGGTCATCTGGGTCAGGTCGTTGGTGCCGAAGCAGAAGAACTCGGCCTCCTTGGCGATATCGCCGGCAGTCAGAGCTGCACGGGGATCTCAATCATGGTACCGACCAGATACTTCATATCAACACCGGAGGCAGCGATCAGCTCGTCAGCGACCTTGACGACAACGTCCTTGACGAACTTCAGCTCCTTGACCTCGCCGACCAGCGGGATCATGATGTGCGGGGTGATGATGTAACCGGTCTCAGCAGAGACGTTCAGAGCTGCCTTGATGACAGCGCGGGTCTGCATTGCTGCGATCTCGGGGTAGGTGACAGCCAGACGGCAGCCGCGATGGCCCATCATGGGGTTGAACTCGTGCAGAGAAGCAACGACATTCTTCAGGTCATCGAAGGTCATGCCCATATCGGCAGCCAGCTCCTTGATGTCCTCGTCCTTGGTGGGCAGGAACTCGTGGAGAGGCGGATCCAGATAACGGATAGTCATCGGGCGCTCACCCATGATGCGGTACATCGCCTCGAAGTCGCTCTGCTGGAACGGCTCAACCTTGGCCAGAGCAGTCTCGCGCTCCTCCACAGTACGGGCGCAGATCATCTCGCGGACAGCCTTGATGCGGTCCTCTGCGAAGAACATATGCTCGGTACGGCACAGGCCGATGCCCTCAGCACCCAGGTCCACTGCCTGCTGTGCGTCGCGCGGGTTATCCGCATTGGTCATGACCAGCAGCTGACGAGCGGCGTCTGCCCAGCCCATGAAGCGGTTGAAGTTCTTGTTGCCGGTGGCGGCGACGGTAGCGACCTGCTCGCCGTAGATGTTGCCGGTGGAGCCGTCGATGGAGATCCAGTCGCCCTCGACGAACTTGTGGCCGTTGAGCTCGAAGGTCTTAGCCTCTTCGTCGATCTTCACATCGTTGTCGTTGCCGCAGCCGGAGACACAGCAGGTACCCATACCACGAGCAACAACGGCTGCGTGGCTGGTCATGCCGCCGCGGACGGTCAGGATGCCCTGAGACACCTGCATACCGACGATGTCCTCGGGAGAGGTCTCCAGACGGACCAGAACGACCTTCTTCATCTTGCCGGACTTGACCATCTCCTCAGCCTCTTCGGCGGTGAAGACGATCTGGCCGCAGGCAGAACCGGGAGAAGCTGCCAGGCCCTTGCCGACGACCTCGGCAGCCTTCAGAGCAGCAGCATCGAACTGGGGATGCAGCAGGGTATCCAGCTGCTTGGGCTCAACGCGCAGGACAGCCTCCTGCTCGGTGATCATGCCCTCGTCCACCAGATCGCAGGCGATCTGCAGGGCAGCCTGAGCGGTACGCTTGCCGTTGCGGGTCTGCAGCATATACAGGTGGCCGTCCTCGATGGTGAACTCCATATCCTGCATATCGCGGAAGTAGTTCTCCAGACGGGTTGCGATTTCAACGAACTGATCGTACACCTCAGGCATCTGCTCGTGCAGGTGGCTGATGGGGGACGGAGTGCGGACACCAGCAACGACGTCCTCGCCCTGTGCATTGATCAGGTACTCGCCCATCAGCTTCTTTGCGCCGGTGGCGGGGTCACGGGTGAATGCGACGCCGGTGCCGGAGCGGTCGCCGGAGTTGCCGAAGGCCATCTGCTGGACGTTGACAGCGGTGCCCCACTCGTAGGGGATCTCGTTCATCTTACGGTAGACATTTGCACGGGGGTTGTCCCAGCTGCGGAAGACAGCCTTGACGGCCTCGATCAGCTGATCCTTGGGATCCTGCGGGAAGGGTCTGCCCTCGTTGTCCTCATAGATCTTCTTGAAGGTGCCGACCAGTTCCTTCAGGTCGTCAGCAGTCAGGTCAACGTCGTTCTTGACGCCCTTGGCTTCCTTCATCTTATCGATCTCGACCTCGAACAGGCTCTTCGGGACCATCATGACGACGTCGGCGAACATCTGCACGAAGCGGCGGTAGCAGTCGTATGCGAAACGGGCGTTGTTGGTCTTCTTGGCCAGACCCTCGACAGCCTCGTCGTTGAGGCCGAGGTTCAGGATGGTGTCCATCATGCCGGGCATGGAGAACCGTGCGCCGGAACGGACGGAGACCAGCAGCGGGTTCTCGTTGTCGCCGAAGGTCTTGCCGGTGATCTTCTCGAGGCCCTTGACGTGCTCGAAGATGTCAGCGGTGATCTCATCGTTGATCTGACGGCCGTCTGCGTAGTACTGGGTGCAGGCTTCCGTGGTGATGGTGAAGCCCTGCGGCACCGGCATACCGGCTGCAGTCATCTCAGCCAGACCAGCGCCCTTGCCGCCCAGAATGTTCTTCATGGTGACCTTGTCGCCGCCAAAGGCATCGTTGCCTTCGCTGAAGTAGTACAGATACTTTTTGCTCATGCGTGTTTACCTCCCAAATGATGGCCCCCGGCGCGATGCTCCGGCGGTCTTATCGATGCTCTGTCTTGTCATACGATAAACATTTCTCTGTGAATGCTAAACCATTATACCAGAATTTCGCGTCCATTCCATCGGGCAAATCACCGAATTTGTTTGATATTTTTTGTGCAAACTCTTGCATTTTACACTCTCTTTTTCGGTAATATAAAATGGGAAAGATTTGAAGAGGATTTTCGAGTTTTGACGCCACTTTTGGGCAGTTGGATACAACTTTCTATCCATTAAACTCATTGCCCCTTTTGTTTGTCTTTCTTCTTTTCGAATTTCTTTTATCTTGGATACAACAATCCCTCTTCCGCAGAGGCCGTCGCAGTCTGTTTGGCTTCTGCGAGGCAGAGTTGGAGGAGGATTTTTTCCTTATGCAGAATATCGATGCATCCGCACTGGCCGCCGCAAAGGCCAAGTCTCGACGCCGCCGAGGCACAGCGTGAAGAGGTGCTGCTGCGCCACATCGCAAACGGCGTGGACATCCGCAGCCGCAGTGTCGAGATCGACCCCGACTGGGCGCTTACGTGGAGACCAAGAACTCCAACTTCGCCCGCGGCAACACGGTCAGCCACCTGACCTACATCGGCGACAGCGATGTGGGCAAGTACTGCAACTTCGGCTGCGGCACCGTCACCTGCAACTACGACGGCAAGGACAAGTTCCGCACCACGATCGGTGACTACTGCTTCATCGGCTGCAACACCAACCTCGTGGCTCCGGTCAAGGTCGGCGACGGTGCCTACACCGCCGCAGGCAGCACCATCACCAAGGATGTGCCCGCGCAGGCCCTCGGCATCGCGCGTGACCGCCAGACCAACCTCGAAGGCTGGGCCGCCCCCAAGATGGAAGCCTACATCGCCAAAAAGAAGAAGCTGGAGGATGAGCAGGGCAAGTAAGCCCCTGCACACCTTCATCGGGCTGCGAAGAACTCCCCCAGGCACGGCGCTGCCGTGCCAGCCCCCTCGGAGAGGGGGCCAAAGCCTCCCTCCCAGAGGGAGGTGGCATCGCGCAAGCGATGACGGAAGGAGTTCCCCGCAGCCTTTTTTGCGCACCTTGCAGCGTTTCGATTCAAAATGTATATCTTTTTACGCGCACGTATGTTATACTAAGAACTTGCTTTCAGAGCAAAAATAAAACAGGAAAAGGCAAATCATCTATGAATGCAAATGACATCTGGCTGATCGCCGGTCTGGGCAACCCGGAGTCCAAGTACGACGGCACCCGCCACAATGCCGGTTTTGCCGCGCTGGACCATCTGGCGGGCAAATGGGGCATCGCGGTCAGCAAAACCAAATTCCAGGGCCTGTGGGGCCAGGGCGAGGTGGACGGCCACAAGGTCGTGCTGCTCAAGCCCCTGACCTACATGAACCTTTCGGGCGACTCCATCGCCCCGCTGGCCGGCTTCTTCAAGATCCCGGCCGACCACGTCATCGTCCTGTGCGACGACATCACCCAGGCCCCCGGCAAGCTGCGCATCCGGCCCTCCGGCTCGGCAGGCGGCCACAACGGCCTGAAGAGCATCATCGCCCGGCTGGGCGGCGAGAACTTTCCCCGCATCCGCATCGGTGTGGGTGCCAAGCCCCGCCCCGACTACGATCTGGCCGACTGGGTGCTGGGCAAGTTCCCGCCCGACGACGTCAAGGCCATGACCGACCGCTACCTCGATCTGGAAGCGGCCGCCAGGCTCATCATGGACGGCAAGCTTGGGCTGGCACAGAGCCGCTACAACGGGTAATCGGATGCTGTAAACGAGAGGAGGTCCACGATGTACGAATCCCTGCTGAAGCATACGGCAGAGTACCAGAAGATTTCTGCGAGCCTTGCCACGCCCGGCCCGGCGGCACTGTTCGGCCTGCCCCCAGCGGGCCGTGCCCTGCTGTACGCAGCCCTGCAAAAAGACCTGGGCCGGGTGCTCTGCATCGTGACGCCCGGCGAGGCCGAGGCCACCCACTTCGCCGACGACCTCAAGGCGCTGGGCCTGACGGCGGCGGTCTTCCCGCCCCGCGACTTTATGCTCCGCCCGGTGGAGGGTGCCGGCCGTGAGTACGAGTACCGGCGGCTGTCGGTGCTGGGTGCACTGGCCGGCGGGCGGCTGAACGCCGTCTGCGTCCCGGCAGAGGCCCTGCTGCAATACACCGTCCCCCGCGCGGAGTTCCAGAAGAATACCCTCACCCTCAAGCCCGGCATGGTCTACAACCGGGAGGCGCTGGTGGAGCGGCTCTTCTCGGCCGGCTATGTCCGCCGCAGCCAGGTGGACGGCCCCGGCCAGTTCAGTGTGCGCGGCGACATCGTGGACATCTATGCGCCCGACATGCACCAGCCTGCCCGCATCGAATACTGGGACGACGAGATCGACTCGCTGGCCTCCTTTGACCTGCTGACCCAGCGGCGGGACGGCTCGCTGGAAAAGATCTATCTCTCCCCCGCCCGCGAAGTGCTGTTCGGCAGCACCGCCGACACCGCCGAGGCCCTGCGCGCGGCCCAGAAAAAGGCGCGCGGCAAACACCGCACGGCGCTGGAAAAGGCCATGGAGGCCGACCTGTCTCAGCTGGACTCCGGCCTGATGCCCGAAGCCATGGACAAATACTACGGCCTGCGGTATCCCGCCCCGGCCACCCTGCTGGACCACCTCGATTCTCCGCTCTTCGTGCTGGACGAGGTGGGCGGCATTCGGGACGCCCAGAAGGCCACCGAGTTCCGGCGCGGCGAAGAGCTGACCGGCCTGCTCGAAGAGGGTGTGCTCTGCCCCGGCCTGGATGTGCTGTACCAGACCATGGACGACCTCGTTTTCGCGGCGCAGAAACAGAGCACTCTGCTGTGTGAGAACTTCCTGCGCGGGATGAACGAGTTCCAGCTGAAAGACCTCATCAACGCAGAGGCCTTTGCGGCCCCCAACTGGGGCGGCGACCTGGCCTCCCTGCGGGAGGATCTCGACCCGCTCATCGCCCAGGGCTATTCCGTCACCCTCTTTGCCGGTACGCCCAAGGGCGCGGCGGCCCTGACCCGCGATCTGGCCGACAAGGGCTACTCCGTCAGCATGAGCCGGGACGTCCGCCCCGCCAAAGGGCTGGTGCAGGTGCTGCCCGGCCACCTGACCGCCGGGTGCACCTTCCCGTTCGCCCGGATGGCGGTCATCTCGTCCCGGCGGCATGGTCTGGACGAAGCCGCCGAGGCCAAAAAACGCAAAAAGAACAAGAATGCCCTGTCCAGCCTGTCGGACATCAAACCCGGCGACTATGTGGTCCACCAGAGCCACGGCATCGGCATGTATGCGGGCATCCAGCGGCTGGAAGTGCAGGGTGCCATCAAGGATTATCTGAAGATCCAGTATTCCGGTTCGGATGTGCTGTATGTGCCCGTCACCCAGCTGGACCTGCTGAGCCGTTACACCGCCCCCGGCGACGAGGAAAAGGTCAAGCTGGCCAAGCTCGGCGGCACCGAGTGGCAGCGCACCCGCGCCAAAGTCAAAAAGGCCACCGAGGAGATGGCGCAGGAGCTGATCGAGCTGTATGCCCGGCGGCGGCAGGCCCCCGGCTATGCCTTCCCGCCGGACGGCGACTGGCAAAGCGATTTTGAGGCCCGCTTCGAGTACGATGAGACCGACGACCAGCTCAACGCCACCTCCGAGATCAAAAAGGACATGGAGCGCAGCTACCCGATGGACCGCCTGCTCTGCGGCGACGTGGGCGTCGGCAAGACCGAAGTGGCCCTGCGGGCCGCGTTCAAGTGCGTCATGGGCGGCAAGCAGTGCGCTATCCTGGCCCCCACCACCCTGCTGGCCTGGCAGCACTACAACACGATCCTCTCCCGCATGGAGGCGTTCCCGGTCAAGGTCGGGATGCTCTCCCGCTTCCGCACCGCCAAACAGCAGAAGGAGACCCTGCGCGGCCTGCAGGCAGGCAGCGTGGACATCGTGGTGGGCACCCACCGCCTGCTGTCCAAAGACGTCCGCTTCCACGACCTGGGCCTTGTCATCATCGACGAGGAGCAGCGGTTCGGCGTCAAGCACAAGGAAAAGCTCAAGGAGAACTTCATCGGGGTGGACATGCTGACCCTGTCGGCCACCCCCATCCCCCGCACCCTGAACATGGCCATGAGCGGCATCCGGGACCTGTCCACCATCGAGCAGCCGCCCATTGAGCGCCAGCCCGTGGAGACCTTTGTCCTCGAATACAACGACGTCATCCTGGCCGAAGCCATGAAGAAAGAGCTTGCGCGCGGCGGGCAGGTCTACTACCTGCACAACCGGGTGGACAACATCGAGTCCACCGCCGCCCACGTCAGTCAGATGGTGCCCGGTGCCCGCGTCGGCATCGCCCACGGCAAGATGACCGAGGAGGAGCTGAACCCCGTCTGGCAGCACCTGCTCAACGGCGAGATCGACATCCTCGTCTGCACCACCCTCATCGAGACCGGCATCGACGTGCGCAACTGCAACACCCTCATCATCGAGGACGCCGACCGGATGGGTCTGGCCCAGCTGTACCAGATCCGGGGCCGCGTGGGCCGCAGCGGCCGCAAAGCCTATGCCTACTTCACCTTCCGGCGGGACAAGACCCTCTCCGACATCGCGCAGAAGCGGCTGTCCGCCATCCGGGAGTTCACGGCCTTCGGCTCCGGCTTCCGCATCGCCATGCGCGATCTGCAGATCCGCGGCGCGGGCAGTCTGCTGGGCCACAGCCAGCACGGCCACATGGAGGCCGTCGGCTACGACCTGTACGTGAAGATGCTGGGGCAGGCCATCGCACAGGCCAAGGGCGAGCCCATCCAGCGCGACAAGAGCGAGTGCCTTGTGGACCTGCGGGTGGACGCCTACATCCCCGAATCCTACATCGCCGACGGCCCCGGCCGCATCGAAGCCTACAAGCGCATCGCGGCCATCCAGACCCCCGAAGACGCCGCCGACGTGCTGGATGAACTCATCGACCGCTACGGCGACCCGCCGCCCTCGGTCAGCGACCTGGTCAACGTCTCGCTGGTGCGGGTGCAGGCCACCGCCGTGGGCGTGTACGAGGTCACCCAGAAAAAGGACACCCTCGTCCTGCAGGTCGAGACGCTGGATGTCCCGATGATCCGCGGCCTGCTCGTAGCCTTCAATGGCCGCGTCACCGCCGGTGCCGGCAGCAAGCCCTATCTTTCCGTCACCCTGCAGCCCGACGAAAAGCCGCTGGACCTGCTGCAAAGCATCCTCAAGGCGATGGCCGAGATCTTAGGAACAAAATAACCCCCTCCGCGATGCCGGAGAGGTCGTAACACAAAACATCAGGAGTACACTTTTATGAAACACAAACTTCTTGCCCTTCTCTGCGCGGCGGCACTGGCCTTTGGTCTGGCCGGCTGCGTCCTTTCCACGCCGGACACGGTCGGTTCCATCGGCAATGTGGAGATCTCCTCCGGCCTCTATCTGCTGGCACAATACAACGCCTACCAGTCCGCCGCAAAGCTCGCTTCCTCTGACCAGGATTCCACCAACGTCAAGAGCTTCCTGAAGGAGACCATCACCACCGACGCGGACTCCGGCGAGACCGCAGCCGTCAGCGACTATGTCGCCCAGAAGACCCAGGAGAATCTGGAGCTGTACGCCGCCGTCGAGACCCGCTTCGACGAGCTGGGCGGCCAGCTGACCGAAGCCGAGGAGGCCCAGGCCGACAGCTACGCTTCCCAGCTGATGGACCAGTATGGCGACACCTACAAGGCCAACGGCATCGGTCTGGAGACGCTGCAGCGCTTCGAGCGCATCCTGCTCAAGAGCACCGACCTGCTCGACCTCGTGTACGGCACCAACGGCGAGACCCCGGTTTCCGACGCCGACCTGACCAGCCATCTGGAGAACAAGATGTACAAGCTGGCCTATTACAGCATCCCGCTCTACAATTCCAGCACCTACGCTTTCGCCGATGACGACCAGAAGGGCACGATGCTCCGCCTGGCACAGGCTGCTGTGGACAGCTACAACGCCTCCGCTCCGGCAGATGCGGTCAGCCAGTTCACCACCTTCCATGAGGTGTCCTCTGCGGCCCTGAGCGGCATCTACGCCGTGCTGGACTCCACCGTTCCCACCGACGGCACCGCCTCCCTGCAGACCGAGCTGCTGAGCAGCAGCACCCTCGACTCGGCGTTCTCCACCGAAGGCTCTGCCGACACCATCCGCAGCCTGTCCTTCGGCCAGGCCGTCGCCGTGCAGTATTCCTCCCTCTCCATGATGCTGGCCGTCCGTCTCGACCCGCTGGATGGGGCAGCGCTGGACGACGTCCGCGCACAGGTCCTGGCCGACATGAAGAGCGATGAGCTGCAGGATGCGCTGGCTGCCTATGGTGCCTCCATGCAGCACAGCCTGGACAGCTCCGCCATGGGAAAGCTCCCGGCCCGGAAGATCGCGGCCGCAAGCTCGAACTGACCATCCCCTGAAACGAACAAAGGCGTCTGCACCATGATGGGCATCCAGCGCACCGCCACAGGATGGGGCCCCGCAGAGCCAGATGATACCCGCCGCGCAGCAGAACAGCACAGCCTGGAATAGGCAGCGCACACTGGGAAGATCTTGGTGAAGAACCGGGCGCGCCCGTCCTCTTCCGTCACGGCGGAGAGCTGCCAGGCGTCGTAGAAGATCAGGCCCAGCGTGGTGAGGATGGTGGGCAGGAAGTAGCCGGTGGAGAGCAGGCCGCTCCATGCGTCGCCGCTGTGGCCGTCGAGGCCGTCGCACATCTCACGCACAAAGAACAGGTCGGAGGCGTTGATGATCCAGAAGCTGATCTGGGCCGGGATCATGGGCAGTGAGAAGCGGAGCATCTGCTTCCAGAGGTTCTTGTTGAGGCCCTTCAGCTCCACAAAGTTCCAGAGCTTTCCGGTCAGGATGAGGAAGAGCACACTGACGAGGTCGCCGCTGATGATGGCCAGCAGGTAGCCGTTGGCCGCCCCAGCGGAAGCCCACCAGATAGAGCACATAGAAGGCCATGGTCGCCACGGTGCAGAGCACGCCGTCCACAGCCACCAGCTTGTTCCACTGGCGGCTGCGCACGAACTGGGTGCAGAGGGTGCGCAGGCAGCTCATGAGGACATAGATGTAGATGAGCAGGCCGTACTGGGCCATGTCGGGCAGGAACTGCGCCACTGGCCAGCAGAGCACCAGGATGCCAAAGCCGCCCAGGATGGTGAGCAGGCCGTTGGTGAACACCTGCTTCACTGTTGCCCTTGTCCAGGCCGAACCGGATGATGGCGTTGGACATGCCCATCGACACGAACGGGATGAGCAGGTTGGCGTACTGGCTCAGAATCTTCGAAAGGCCAAGGTCGGAGATCTCCGCCATGGCATAGGTCAGAAACGGCTGGACCAGCAGGGTCAGCAGCTTCGACGAAAAACTTGAGATCGCAAAAATGATGGTATTTCCGGCCAGCTTGGAATACTTGTCGCCGCCGGAGCTTTTTTCGTTTGCCACGTTTTTCAACTCCTGTACTATCCGCCCCTGTGCGCAGGGCTCGCTTGTTCTGGAGCCCGCAGGGCGATTCTCTGATACGTTCCCATCCACTCATACGAAACGGAGCGGGCTATTTCAGCAGCTCCCGCCGGGCCTTCCAGTCCGGGAGGATCTTTTCCACTTCCGCCCAGAACTTCGGGCTGTGGTCCAGCACAAGAAAGTGGCAGTACTCATGTACTACCACATAGATCTGTGCCGCTTCGGGCATGTTGTAGAGCTCCAATGCCAGCGTGATCTGCCGCTTGCCCGGCGTGCAGACGCCCCAGCGGCTCGTCATGCTCCGCACCTTCAGGATGGGCTTCTGCCCGCCCAGCACCTCGGCAAAGGCCGGGTAGACCTTGTCGCTCATGACCGCAAAATGGGCCAGCGCCACATCCTTTTCGGGCAGGGGCCGCCAGTAGGTGCGGGCCTCGCGGTCGGCCAGGTCCCTCTGCGCCTCCTGCACCCAGTCCCGATGCCGCAGCACAAAGCGGTCGGCCTCCTCCCACGAGGAGCGGAACGGGATGCTGACGGCCACGGTGCCGTCCGGATGCACCCGGATGTTCAGGTTCTTCACCTTCCGGCGGGTGGCCTTGTAGAGGATGCCGCCCGCCGTGCGCAGGGTCACTTCCGGCTTGCGCTTCGGCATTTCCGCCACTCCTCCACCGGCAGCTGGGCCAGCACCACCGCTGCAAAGATGAGCACACAGCCGGAGGCCTCCCGCACCGAGAGGTTCTGGTGCAGGATGAGCCAGCCGCCCAGAGCGCTGAACACGCTTTCCAGGCACATGATGAGGCTCGCGACGGCGGGGTTCAGCTCTTTCTGCCCCAGAATCTGCAGCGTATAGCCGACGCCGCTGGACAGCACACCGCAGTAGACGATGGGCAGCCAGTTGGTGCCGAACTCGGCGAGGGTGGGCGTTTCAAACAGGAAGGCGGCGGCGGTGCTCTCCACCGCCACCACAACGAACTGCACCAGACTCAGCCGGACGCCGTCCACCAGCGGGGAGAAGTGGTCGATGGACATGATCTGGAAGCTGAAGAGCACGGCGCAGCTGAGCAGGACCCAGTCGCTGGATTCGATGCCGCCAAAGCCGTTCTTCATGCAGAGCAGATACAGCCCGCCCACGGCGATGACCATGCTCAGCCAGAGCCGGGCACTGCCCCGCCGCCCCACGAACAGCCCGAACACCGGCACCATCACGACGTACATCGCCGTCAGGAACGCGGCCTTGGCCGTGGAAGGGTTCAGCGTAATGCCGATCTGCTGGGCCGCGCTGGCCGCAAACAGAAAGGTGCCGCAGACAAAGCCCGCTGTTCCCAGCGTTTTGCGGTCGGCAGCGGTCTGCGGCCTGCCGGTGGGTTCGCCCCGGCGGCGGCGAAGGGCGTCAAAGGCGTAAACGGTGGGCAGGAGCACCAGCACGGCCAGCCAGCTCCGCCCGGCCAGAAAGGAATAGGCCCCCATGCCGGAGCCTGCGCTCTGGGCCACAAAGGCCGTGCCCCAGATCATGGCGCAGAGCATCAGCATCAGGGAATGCCGGGTCTGTGTATTCATCCGCCGATCCCCTCCACCTTGAGCAGTCCGTAGAGGTAATACTTGCTCGAATCATAGGAGATGGTCAGCCGGTAGCTGGCGTTGGGGTCCAGATTGCCGATGTCGCAGTGGTAGTTCTGGCCATCGGTGACGAAGTAGTAGGTGGTGTTGTCCACATACTGTGCGCCGCCATCGACCTTCTTCCACAGCGAGATCTTGAACTTCTGCACACCCTCCGCCGTGCCGCAGCCGTAGACGGAGAGCAGCCCGTTCGGCGCGGTGAAATAGTCGGTCTGGCGGCTCCAGATGCCGTTGAAGACGATGTTCAGCGAGCCGTTGGCCACAGCCGTGGCGTATTTGGTGGAGGTGTCGGCGATGCCCTCGATCATCAGCGGGTCGCTGCTGGGGGCCGCCCACTGGGTGGTGTCCTCCTCCTGTACCTCGTCCGACGCGCCGGTCAGCTTGTGGGCAATGGACGTCAGTGTGCTTTTGCAGCCGGTGAGCATCAGCGCAGCCAGAAGCAGCGCCAGCACAAAGGCAAGGATCCGTTTTGTTTTCTTCATGGTTTTTTATCCTCAAAAATCGCAGAAAAGTGTACTTTTGCAAGGCATGATACGGATATAGTATACCGCATTTTTTTCCTGCATACAAGACACTTCAGCGCGTTTCCCCATTCTGTGCCGTCAGGGCCGCGCATTCGGCGGCGGCAAGGTCGTTCCGGGCCGGGCCGAAGAGCGAATCGTACCGGTAGAGCGCCCAGCCCTGCGCGCCCCGGCTGCGCAGATCGGCCGTCTGCCGGGCCAGCGCGGAACCGGTGGCCCACTGGCTCGTGCTGTCGGCGTTGGCCCCGCCGTCACCCACGCCGATGCGGTAGGCCCCCAGCCCGAAATACAGCGCCACATCCCCGGCGCGGGCCATGCCCAGCCACTCCGGCACGATATTCTCAAAGGCAAAGCGGGTGCTGCCCGATTGCAGCTGGTATCCATAGCCCCAGTACACCTGCGGGCAGAGGTAATCCACCACGGCGTCGGCCCCGCTGGCCGTCAGCCAGGTGTAGATGTCGCTGTACTGGGTGGCAAGATCGTTCTCCGGATTCCCCTGCGGACTGACGCCGAACCGCAGGGTCGGGTCTGCTGCCTTCACGGCATCGTGCGCAGCCTTGACCAGGCTCGTCACGTTCTGCTGCCGCCAGGATGCCAGATCCTTCTCACCGCTGGCCGCGAACTGCGCCGCGTCGAGGGAGGCTTCGGTCGTAGGATAAAAATAATCGTCGAAGTGGATGCCGTCCACGGCGTAGCGCTCCACAAGCTCGGCCACCCCCTGCACCACATACGCAGCGGCCTCCGGGATGGCCGGGTTCAGGTAGACCCCCTCGCCCACCGTGCAGCACCACTCCGGATGGGTGTGCATCAGATTCGTCTCCCCGATGCTGGGCGGCATGGCCGCAGAGCTTTTCAGCCGGTATGGGTTGATCCAGGCTTCCAGCGAAAGCCCCCGCGCGTGTGCCTCGGTGATGAGCACATCCAGCGGGTCGAAACCGGGTGCCTGCCCCTGCGCACCGGTGCAGAGATGGCTCCACGGGAACAGGCTGCTCTCGTACAGCGCATCCCCGAAGGGCCGCACCTGCGCGAGAACGGTGTTCAGCCCCAGGGCGGCGCAGTTGTCCATCAGCGCGGCGATGTCCGCCCGGAACGCTGCCTCGGACGAAAAATTCATCCGCGCCCATTCCAGATAGCTCACCCAGACCGCCCGCCACTCACCGGAGGGCAGGGCCGGGTTCGGCGTCTCATCCGGCTGCAGCACTGCGGGCGGGTCTATTTTTTCTACGTTCCGGACAGAACGGTACAGAAAATACGCTCCGGCGGCGCAGCCCAGCCCCGCCAGAAACCGTCGGCGGCCGATCTTTTTCTTCCTGCGCGGTGCGCGCCGCTGCGGGCTCATGCGTCCTCCTGCATCTTATACAGGCTCAGCGCGGCCCAGCCGCGGGCGCAGGCCAGCAGCACCCAGAGCAGGTTCGCCCAGAAGCTCAGGCCCGCCATGCCGCCGTAGACCGTCAGCAGAACAAAGAGCAGATGGAGCACCTCTGCCGCGCCCACCAGCTGCAGCTGCCGCTGAATGGGTCTGCCCTTCTGGTATTCGTAGCCCAGCAGGCCGGGCCAGACCAGCGCCGAACAGATGTATGCCGCCCAGCCCCGGCCCATGTAGCTGAGCATCAGCACCACGAAGAGGCCGAAGTAATTGCGCTTGTCTTTGGCCGAGCTGCCTTTTTCTGCCGCCAGGAACAGCAGGGTGATGCCGGTGATGCAGAATGCCGCCATCTCCAAGAAGGAGAAGTCCATCCCGCCCAGCACAGCAAAGCCGTTCAGCATGGATGCCGCCGCTGCGCACAGCAGGAAAAAGTACCAGGTCTTGTGGGTGAATTTCAGTTTCATTGTGAGCCTCCCCGCCCATGAGACGGCATGGGCGACCGCAAATTTTAGAATTTTTCCAATATTATAACACAATTTCCTGCGGGTTGTGTTACAATAAGGAAAACTCTGATCAAAAAACCATTCAGGAGGGCTCCATGAACGCTGTCATTTCCATCATCCTGCTGGCGGTGGCGCTGGGCGTCATCGTTGTGCTGCTCACCCGGCGCGAGAACACCCGCCGCAGCCAGTACGGCCCCGCCGGCCTGTGCGAGTTCCGCACCGACCTGCCGCTGGACGAGTGCTTCGACCGGCTGGACCAGCACAGCGAGGCCGACGAGTTCGCCTACGAGTGCCGCCGGGAGAACGACGGCGGCTTCCTGCTCCCACCTCACGCTCCATCAGCCCACCCAGCAGCCGCTGGATACCCTCTACACCCTCCGCCTCGACCCCGGCCGTCAGACCATCGTGACCCTCATCTTCATCCGGGAATCCTTCGGCTACAAAGAGCCGCTTTTCCCGCAGGAAATGCTGGACACCTTTATGATGCAGAAGCTCCAGGCCCACCGCACAAAATAATTTTGCCCGAAAACGCTTTTCATTTTCGCAGTTTTTTGCTATACTATCTGTTGCACCCTGCTTTTTCGCCGGGTGCCTCTGCGGGCCAGTAGCTCAGCTGGTCAGAGCTGGCGGCTCATAACCGCTTGGTCGCGGGTTCAAGTCCTGCCTGGCCCACCAAAAAAGCACGAAGGTTTCGGCCTTCGTGCTTTTCTTTCTTTTTCCTATCAGAACTTATCCTTATACAGTTCTCTTCGGCGGCTGAATCAGTGCACAAAGTTCTTCCTGCGTGTAAACGTCCTTGATGGTTTCTTGTGCCTTTACCATCTTGATTTTGAACAGTGCTATTTCGTCCTGCTCCATACACCAGTAAAGGAACACTTTCACCGAACGGATATAGTGGTTAACGCTGTTTGCAGTCATTCCGCTATCCGTCAAAATGATGATTTTTGATCCATGACTTGGTGGCGATCTGAGTGACTACAAAGATAAATTTGATACACGGAAAGAAGAATGCCCATTCGTCTGAGGAGTTCTCAGGGGAGTAGGCATTTCTGCGCAAGCGGTTAATATAATTTCGATTATGATAATTCAAATTATATTAAGACGTTCCATGGGCTGTAACAGCTTCACCGCTTGTTTTTCAAAAACCACCTGTTGATAGCGGTGTTACTTCTTCACAAATTGGTATACGCCATATTCTGGTGACGTCACCAATCCATGCTTGATAAGATCCTTGATAATAGAGGATGCACGAGATTTCTGAACGCCATATAGCTGTGCAACGTTTATGCTGCGGAACTGATATTGATACCGATATCTCTTGAAAAGTTCAAGCGTCCGCTCTTTTGTACTTGCAGTTAGTCTCGTGCCATTCAGCCTTTCGCAAAGTTCACTCACTTCTGCATCCGTACTCATTCCGTGGAGCACTGTAGAAGTTTCCGCACTTTCCGCAGCGGTTTCCGCACTTTCCGCAGCGGTTTCCGCACTTTCCGCAGCGGTTTCCGCACTTTCCGCAGCGGTTTCCGCACTTTCCGCACCACTTGCCACACTTTCCATACTGATCTGTGCCGGAGTCGCTACACTTCTATTCGGCAGCGTAACGATAAAGAAATCTGAATCCGAGTAGAAGGTCGGCTTCTGGGCTACTTCCACATGAAGCTCTAAGTCCTAATATAGTTCAAGCGTATTATACCGTATTTTATCAGTATATTCTACCACTTTATGCGGTCACATGGGTGGCATTCTCTTTCACCGAATTGATCGTTTCCATCAGTTCACTGCCTGTTTTGCCATCAAACAGGCGGGTAAACAGAATGGGCTGGTCAAAGGGTGGTTTCATCAACACCGCTTTGCTTTCCACATAACCGTTCTGCTCGATGTAATGAATAACCTTCTGAACAAACGCGATCTGCTTTGCATTCAACGATTCGTCGTTGATGAACTTGGAAAATGCCTGCATAGCAGCATCGTGGTCCAGCTTTGCTACTTTACGCACCAGCAGACCAAAGGGCGTATCCCGAAACTCCCGTGCATAGTCCTCTTTGCTGCCCAGCTCACAGGTGAAGATATGTTCCAGCTCGGTGTAGTCGCCCTGAGAAAGCGGAATATTCTGGGTCAGCTTGTGGATGGCCAGCGTATCGCTGCGGTGCTCCATGATGTAGCGGTTCACACGTTCCCGGTACTCGCCGAAATCATAGCCGGAATCCAGCGTTTTGCCCTCGGTCTGTTCCAGTACCGGGTCGGCAAGGGCCGTGTAGACAGGCTTTTGCCCCTCGCCGCCCTCCACCAGAAACTTGATGAGCTCCCGCAGTTCCTGCCGCATTTCCTCAAAGCGGAGCAAATCATGCGAGGTCAAAAATTCGTCTGTCTGCACCTCCCGGATGAGGGGCAGCTTTGCCTGCACCTGCGGGATGGTAGCCTTCCCTTCCAGCAATGCCGCTGTGCTGCGCAGCTGTTTCTGGGCGCGGCCCAGCCCCGGCAGACCTTCCAGTTCACAGAGCAGCAAGCCATACACAAAGTTATCGAACCGCTTGGCCGCTTCGTCCTTGTCGTCCAGCGAGATAAGCGGTGCGACTTCCCGCATTAAGGTGCCCTTGTCCGTTTCGGTCAGGGCGGTGAAGGCTTCCGGTTTCTGATAATGTTCCACGGCCTTCCGGTGCAGGCGCACAGAAACCAGTTCCGGGTTCAGAGCGCCCACCTCAGCCCGACAAGTTTCGGTAAGGATATTGCGCCAGCACTGGTATTTTTCATCCGTGTATGCACCATCCTGCAGCGCGGCGGCGATCCGCACCTGCTTGCAGAAAATGCTTTCGGACAGGCTCTTGGTGTCGGTGCTCTCGTAGCCGTTGGGCTTTTGGCGGAAGAACTCAAAGTTGCCGCAGTAGTCGAAGATCAAAAAGCGCCGCTTGCCGGTATATTCGCCGTCGATGGCATCCACGCAGGCAAGGGACGGGCAGAGCCGCGTACCACGGCCGATCATCTGCCAGAACTTCGTTTTGCTGCGCACTTTTTTGAAAAACACCAGATTCACGCATTCCGGCACATCGATGCCTGTGTCCATCATATCCACCGAGACCGCAATAAACGGCGGCTTGTCCGGCTGTTTGAAATCGTCAATGATGGACTGTGCATAGGCATCATCGCAGACCACCCGCTGGATGAACCCCGGATACTGGGTCTCCAGCTGCGGGTAGAGCTTGCCAAAGCGTTCCCGGATAAACTCCGCGTGGCGCTTGTTCTGGGCAAAGATGATGGTCTTGCCGATGCGGTCGCCACCCGCAACCTTGATACTCCGCTCCATCAGGTCTTGCAAAACGGTGTCCACGGTGTTGGCGTTGAAGATGAACTTATTCAGCTTTTCGGACGGGATGAAGGTGGGCAGGGTGTCGTCCTCGGCAAAATCGTCCTCGTAGCGCGCCTTGTCCTCCGGTGAAAGCTGGTCGTAGTGGATGCCCTCTTCGGTGAATTTCGTCTTGACCTCGTAGTTGTAGTAAGGCACCAGCACATGGTCGGTGTAGACCGCCGTATCGTAATCGTAGGCGTAGGTGGGGATGCCGTGTTCCATCTCGAAAAAGTCGTAGGTGTTGCGGTCTACATCGGTTTTCGGGGTGGCGGTCAGACCCACCAGAATCGCATCGAAATAATCAAAAATAGCGCGGTATTTTTTGAAAATGCTGCGGTGGCTCTCGTCCACGATGATAAGGTCAAAGTGGGCAGGGGAAAACAGCGGCACGCCGTCCTTGGTCTTGGCGTTGTCGATGGCGTTGAGCATGGTGGGATAGGTGGAAAACACGATGCGCGCGGCCTTATCGTCCTTGGAGGAGCACAGGTTGCACAGGGACTGGTCGGGCAGATACTTCTTGAAATCGTCCTTCGCCTGCTTGACCAGTGCGGTGCGGTCGGCCAGAAACAGCACATTCGTCACATGACCGCCCCGGCTCAGCACGTCGGTCAGACTGGATGCCGTGCGGGTTTTTCCGGTGCCGGTGGCCATGACCAGCAGATTGCGCCGGAACCCCTGCGTGATGTGGGCACACACCGCCCGGATGGCATTTTTCTGGTAGTAGCGGTCGGTGATCTTATCGTCAATTTCAATGGTGTCCAGCGGCTTTTTCTCGGTGCGGCGGTTCATCAGCTTTTGCAAATCATCCTTGCAGAACACGCCGCTCACCGGCCGCTGCGGGCCGCTTGCTTCGTCCCAGAAATAGGTGGTGTAGCCGTTGGTGGTGAACAGCATCGGACGGCGGCCAAACTTCTGCTCCAGACAGTTTGCATAAAGCTGAGCCTGCTTGCGCCCGATGTTGGGGTCTTTGGTGCTGCGCTTGGCTTCAATGACCGCCAGCGGCACGCCGTCCTTGCCCATCAGCACATAGTCCGCATAGCCCTTCTGCCCCAGCACGCCGTTCATGTTGTCCACTTCGTACTCGGTGCGCACATCGGCGTCCGGCCCGGTGAATTTCCAGCCCATGGCCTTGAGGTCGATGTCGATGATCTTCTGCCGCGTCTCGGCCTCGGTCAAGTCGGCGGCGGTGAAACTGCGGCTCTGCTGGTTCTGCTGTTTGCTGGCCGTGTACGCCGTCGAAAGGCTCTCCACCTGCTTGCGCAAGGCTTCCAGCTCGGCATCTTTCTGAGTCAGCAGGCTTTCCTGCTCCCGGATCTTCTTTTCGTCCAGTGCTACCTTTTCGCCGGGGATGGCTGTCTCGTCAAAGGAGCGCTCCGCATAGTCCGTGCCGTAGCAGTAATCCACCCACTGGATGAAATCGAACAGCCCCCGCAGGCTGAACACTGCATCCGCTGCCGACACGCTGTGCCCCGTATGTACCGCCAGATTGCCCGCGCCTTCACGATGCTGGGCAGCACGCTCCACACGTCCCGGTCCACCGCGAACCGGAAACTCGGCTCGTGCAACAGGGATTGCAGGTTGTCCTTGTAGGGCATCGTGATGGTTTTGTCTGCCGCATACACCCACTTCACCGCCAGCTCCAACGCCTTCCGGCACCCCACCGCGCACATCGCCGGGGAGGTGGAGAACACTTTCTCAGCCTCGATGGCGGCAGAGGCAAAGAGGGAATATTCGGGATGGGTGGAGAGGTAGGAGAAGTTGGACATGGGGAGGGCTCCTTTCAACTTATTTCACGAAAAATCGTATGATATAGTTTCTGTAAAATTAATAGAATCTGCATCATTTGCAATTAGCATTCTAACTGTTTCAAACAAAAGTGACATTGCCATAAATGATGTTCCAGAAAATTGTTCGTAGTCATCTAATGTTTCGACTAGCAAATCACAATTACTTATCGCTAGTTCTCCATGGACGAATTTCGATCGAAGTGCATACATCTTTTTTATCTCATCTTTTGAAATCATCGGAAAAATTTTATTTATTCTTTTTTGCAAAGTATAAGAAATTCCGGATTTCCCAGGAGAATAAATGCTTTCCAATCCAATAATAGAATAAATCAAACCCTCGTGATATTGACGGTTAAATACATATGTAAGTGCCGAAAACGCACTTGGAGATTTATCACGATTCCCACATAAACTTGTATGATTTTTAATCCACATCAATGCTTCTTTATAGCTTATAGATTCTTTCTTTATCAGCTTATATTCTTTTAGTGTTCCTATCGGAATGATTTCTTTAACATAGTTCTCATTGATATACTGAGTATCGTTAATATCCGTCGTTATATTCCATACATGCATATGTGGTTTTGCAAAAACAAACGCCATTACAAGTGCCAAATTCAATCTTGCAATATATTCATCATAAAAACTGTCAAAATAGCCCCACTCGCATTCTGACGAATCATTATTTGAAAAAAATATTTGATTTTTATTTAAATTCACATTAAGCGATATCGCCATTTCAAATGCAATTATCGCTTCACGATTACTGTACATTTCAAGCAAACTTTCATATTCATCTTTCAATTTATCATCCAATGGATTCTGTCTGGCCTTTTCTTCTGCCACTTCTAACTCTGTGCTTCTCTCACGATGTAGAATAACAGATGTTCTTGATGTCACATCAACTATTTCATCATATATATTCCATTGAAATGACAGGTCATCCGCACACTCCTTTATAGCCTTTTCAAATTCTGCCGCATTTTCATTATCCTGAATAATATGCATTTTTATAATAATTTTGGTCATATGTTCCTCCCTTGTTTTCATATCCAATACAGCCAACTCCCTCCGTCTGCTCGCTTTGCTCGCATCCACCTCCCTCAAGGAGGGAGGCTTTTCGGAACCGCAACGTCAAAGGCTCCCTCTCAGAGGGAGCTGTCGCCGCTAGGCGACTGGGGGAGTTCCCCAAAATACTTCTGTATTGGGTCATTTCTGTCAATTACGGTCTTTCAAGGGCCATCGTGCGAACTATTCAGTATAATCTGTCACTCCATAGGAAAATCTTTCAGCCCATACTCGGTACACTTCATTTGCCGCATTTCAATATTGTGATTTTTGCATAGTTCTTTTATAGTTGCCTTTTGCGCTTCTGGAATCTTCGCTCCGAAATATATTTTAGACGGTTTCTCGAACCAGTGCAACATTCCTTGACCTGCCAATTTCCCCTCGGCATCTTCTTGCTTTACCATTTCTAAACCGAGATTTATAATCAGACGCCATTCTTTTTCATATGCCCAGTCATCCAGCTTGCTCATGGCAAAGTAATCATATAACGTAAATGACGGCTGTTTATGTTCTGCTATTCGCTCTTCCATAAGTGCTATTGCATTTGGAAGGCTTGGAGCATACTTCACCGGAAAGAGACGATTCTTTATATATGGATCTACTATTTTTGAAATGTCGTATTCAAAGCAAATTCCTTTATGCTCATTGGCGTAATGGCTCCACATCGGAAGGTTCGTCAGCTTTTCTGAAAAGCTCGCAACACGCAAGGCGGTTTGAAGAGTATAATTAAAGTATTGGTTTAATTCTATAAGTTGTTTTTCCGCCGTACTACGAATAGCATCTCTGGTAGCTTTCTTTTCACCATCAGAGCAATCTGTCATTTTTAAAAAATGTTCAACAAGTTGTTCAAACCAGTTCTCTTTTGAAAACACTTCTTCAGGTAATTCTTTTCCCCAAATTTTTTCAAACGCCTTTTTGTACGCTATCGAATCAAAATAATCACTTAAACTTGAGCTCAACATCAATGAACTTGAATCGAATGGGTCATTTAGGCCTCCAATAAATGGAATATATATCAGACCCAGAATTTCATCTCGAACAAAATTCATGTTATTTCCAGGTCTGAATCGATAAAGTTTTTGTGGCAGATTTTTCTCCTTAAGTTCCAATGCTTGTCTATGATCTTCCACTTCGCCAGATAAATATAGTCTTAAAAACTCATCTTTCCAATCCATGAAAATTCTCCTCACCCAAAATATTCCTGCATCAGTGCCTTTTTCATCAATTCCAATTTTTCAAGGCTCTGCTGTACGGTCTGCTTCTGCTGGTCTACACGCTCCACAAAGGCGGCGAACTGATTCTGAAGTAAGATTGGTGGCTTGTATATTTTGATTTGTGCCATTGCGCTAAGCACTAAATCTCGATTAGCAATTCCTTTTGTAAGCATCTGTGATTGCTTATAGCAATAATCACAATTAAGCATTTTTTCAAAAAAAGACCCGTTAAATTCATTATGATTAAATTTCAGCACCGCAAGATGAACCCAATTTGCAAACTTAATGTCTATGTCTACTAATTTGGCAATTCCCGTAGTTCCACCTTTGCTATACAGAATATCGCCTTTTTCTGGACAACACTTTTTTATTGCATCCTTATAATCAGCCTCAGATATATATTTAGCTGTTGAAAAGTCAATGTATCCATTCACTATATTTCGCACAGAAATAAAGGGGTATCCATTTTCCATTCCTACATCTGTGAGCGATTTATGTGGCCCATCTTTTATATAATAACATTCTGCGCCGACTGTTGTTTGTAGCCACCCCATTGGGTTACTTGAAGGCTCTCCAAACATCTCCACAAACCTTGCCTTTACCAGCTCGTCCAGCTTGGCAAGTTGCTGCCTACGAAGAAAAATTAGCTTTGATGCCTTATCCAGCACTTTTACAATTTGCATTTGGTGTTCAAGCTCAGGGAGTTTTATATCCAGTTGACTAACCTGTTTGAGATAAATTCCTTTCTGTGCTACACCACGAGCTTCTTTTTCTAAAAACGGCCGCATATTTTGGAGTTGATACATCAGATAACGATTGTTTACAACTTCTCGCTCTGGCTTGATTACTGCAACACTTCGTTGCAAACAAATGCCCTTCAATTCTTCCGGAACAATTGCAACTCGGCCAATCGTTCCTACAATCGTCATTAGCAAATCGCCTTCGCTAACGGTTGTTCGCTTATTTTCTGCGATGTAGTCACTATGTGAAAGAAATCGTGGCGAATCCAATGTAATAAAGTCATCATCGATATTTTTAGAGCTCAGCATCAGGTACTCGCTCTGTTCAACACCCGATGGCGGGTTATGACTACCATCTGTAATCTGAATGCAAACCTCTCCCAACTTCGCCATCACACCATCTCCTCCAACTCTGCCAGACCCTTGGTGATCTCCATTTCCAGCTCATGCAGGTCGGCCAGAATTTCTGTGGTCGAGGGATACTCCACCGGCACATACTCGGTCTCTTTGTACTTATTGATGGACAAATCGTACCCATTGGCGGCAATTTCTTCTTTGGGCACAAAGAAGCTCTGCTCGGTGCGCTTGCGGTCAGCTTCCGCATTGAGGTTGTGGAACCGGGCAATGATGTCCGGGATGTCGTTTTCCTTTACTTCAGTGCGCTTGTCGTCCAGCGAGAAGCCGTCGGCTTTCATATCGTAGAACCACACCTTGTCGGTGCCGCCCGCGCCGGTCTTGGTAAACACCAGCACCGCCGTGGACACGCCTGCGTAGGGCTTGAACACGCCGGAGGGCATGGAAATGACCGCCCGCAGCTGGTGGTTTTCAATCAGCTCTTTGCGGATGCTCTGGTGCGCCTTGCTGGAACCAAACAGCACGCCGTCCGGCACGATACAGGCGCAGCGGCCGCCGGTTTTGAGCATCCGCAGGAAGAGCGCAAGGAACAGAAGCTCCGTCTTTTTGGTGTTGGTGACGGCTTTCAGGTCGTCGTTGATGCTCTCGGCATCCACAGTGCCCTTGAACGGCGGGTTCGCAAGGCAAACGGTGTACTTGCTGCAAATGGAGTTTTGCTTTGACACGCTGTCCTTGTAGTCGATCTCCGGGTTCGTGATGGAGTGGAGCATCAGGTTCATGGCCGAAATGCGCAGCATGGTGCGGTCCATGTCAAAGCCGGTGAACATCGGGCCGGCAAAATGCTGCCACTGCTCCGGGGTCATGCTGTCCTCGTAGTGGGCGCGGAGGTACTGCGCACTGGACACCAGAAAGCCCGCCGTGCCGCAGGCGGGGTCGCAGATAAAGTCGTCCGGCGTGGGCTGCACCAGCTCCACCATCATGTCGCGGATGTGCTTGGGCGTGCGGAACTGGCCGTTCTGCCCTGCGGTTGCCAGCTTGCCCAGCATATACTCGTAGAGGTCGCCCTGCATATCAAGGTCGGCAATGTCGTGGGTGTAAAGATCCTCCAGCCCGGTGATGATCTTTTGCAGCACCTGCGGCGTGGGGATCAGGAACATGGCATCGTCCATGTACCGCGCAAAGGCGGTGTTGCCCTCATCCGGGCGGGTGGGGTCGTCTGCGATCTCCACCAGCTCGCCGTTTGCGTCAAAGTCCGGCAGACGGCCATACTTCATCTTTTTGATGGCAGGGAACACCCGCTGCTGCATGGTCAGGAAAATTTCGCGGGAGTCCTTGTCCTTAAAGCGGCTCCACCGCATAGACTGCCCTGCCGCGCTGGCCGGGAAGATGTGCTCCATCTTTTCGCCCGCCATGTTCTCAAAATCTTCGGTGGCAAGCTCTTTCTCGTCCAATGACCGGATGAACATGAGATAGGTCAGCTGTTCAATGACGGTCAGCGGATTGGTGATGCCGCCTGCCCAAATGTCCGTCCAGATTTTGTCTACCTTATTTTTAATGGCTCCTGTTACCATGCGTTCCTCCTGAATGTTTGCCAATCGCAAACGCTTTGCATCTTGAATTTTTGGTGATAATATCACAATTTTATTATAGCAGTGTACGATTGCATTTTCAACGTAGAGTGTTTAGCGGAAGTGCTTTCTTGATCGCAAGGCAAGAAAGTAGTGGAACATTCAAACAGCTATTTGCGATATGCAATTCAACGCTGTTGCATACGCACCCGGAGTTCACCCGCATCGTGTTTCACGGCCTGCGGCATTCCAGTGCCACCTACCAACTGATGATCTCCGGCGGTGATATGAAAACCGTGCAGAGACCGTGCAAATGGCGTATAAAAAGAAAATCCAACGAGGAATCTTACGATTCTTCGTTGAATTTTGGTGCACTCAAGGGAACTCGAATCCCTGGCCCTCTGATTAAAAGAATCCAAGGCGCATCATTCGTCAAATTTCAAAAGTTCGAAGAAACGTTATTTTTATCGTATCATCGCAAAACATTCCTTTGCACGCACCGCGTTATTTGCATACAGTGTAATGCTTTGCAACCGTTATCCAGCTATTCAGGTGCGCAAAAAGTGTGCAAAATGTGCAGACGGGCAAAACAAAGCCCAATGGACAAATCAACCACCGGTTTTATGGCAGGGTTTAGGACATCCGAACAGACACCGTTTGATATAGAAATGAGGTTCACCATGAACAAACTGCTTTCCTGCCGCTACTGAGAAAAAGCAATCCCCACAGCCGCAAAAACTGAGTTAAACGGACTGTGGGGATCGCTTTTATAATGAAGGAGAAAGAAGAAAAGCTTTTTTGGCTTTTACTTCGGTCTTTCTTTTTGGGGGCTGTGCAACAGCCCCGTCTTTTATTTCTCCGGCAGCTCTGCCCACAGGGGCAGGCGGTGCAGCGCACGCACAATGTTGCACTTTTCCAGCAAAGTACCATCTCCATCGCAGACGGTGGCATACCACATGGGATTGTGCAGTTTCTGGGTCTCCGGGTCCACAAGCAGGTTTCGCTGGCTGGCATACTGGAAGTGCAGGTGGCTCAGCAGGCCGCCCGTCTGGCGGGTTGTGCGGGGCGGCATGGGTTCCATGGCCAACAGGCAGCGGAAGGGCCAGTTTTCCGGCATATCTTCCGCCACAAACAGAGCGTTTTCCTTGCCTTCCAGACCTTTTTCCAACACGCTTTCCAGATGATACACCGCCTTGCCCAGACTTGCGCCATCTTCGTCCAGCCACTCGATGCAAAGTTTCTCCCCTACCGCCAGAGTGATGTTCCAACCGCCGAGGGTGTGCGGATTTTCCGGACTAGTGGTCACGCAGGCTCTCTGCCAGAAGACCTTTACTCCGCCGCAGAACATGGGCATTGCTGCAGCAGCTGTCTCGGCATCCTGCCATGCACGGGTCAGATACGGATCACTGCTCGTGAGATAGGCTTCAAAATTCTGCCACCGGCCCAGCCAGTCATTTGCATGGTATTCCATTTTCCATTCTCCTTTATATCGCAAATCAAAAAATAGTGCAGCATTCAAACAACATCTTTGCGACATGCAATTCAGCGTTATTGCCGTTGCACGAAAAAGCCAACTTGCCATCAATCCTGCAGGGCTATAATACGGTCGCACCAGTCGGCGGCCAGTTCTTCATCGTGTGTAATGACCACAATGGTCTTGCCCTGTGTTTTGAGTTGCTGCAATAGCCGCCCGACCTGTTCCATATTGCCACGGTCCAGACCGCTGGTTGGTTCGTCCAGCAGAATGAGTGGTTTGTCGCTCAGCATGGCTGCTGCCACTACAACCCGCTGCTTCTGCCCGCCGGAAAGGCTCATGGGGTGGCGGTCGGCAAGGCCGTTCAGACCCAGCGCCTGCATCACGGTATCCACCAGTTTCGGGTGGGCTGCCCCCAGCAGAATTTCTTCCCGCACGCTGTCACTGAACAGCTGGTAGTTCACATCCTGCATGACCAGAAAGCTTTTGTGCAGGCGGGTCCTTGCGTTGGCCGTCTTGCCCTCCCACAGAATCTGCCCGCCCAGCGGCTCCATCAGGCCGCAGAGAGTTTTGGCCAGGGTGCTTTTACCAATGCCGTTATGCCCCATCAGGCCCACGATCTCCCCGGCAGCAAAGCTCATATCTGGAAGCGCCCGGATGAGGCTGCGCCTGTGGTAACCAAGGGTCAGGTTCTGCACTTCCAATATCGGCACCCCGGTGCATTGCATCGTCGTTTTTTGACGCAACTTCTCCCGACACGCAGTCAGGTCCCGGGCGCGCAGACCTGCGTTCTGCAAGGTCGTTTCCGGCAAGGCGGCAAAGTCCGCAGCCGTCCAGACGGCTGTCAGCTGCCCCGCCTCAAAAAAGAAGTAGCGGTCCACCACATCCTGCACCCAGGCCAGGCGGTGTTCAGCCAGCACAATGGTCATGCCCACCTGCTTCATTGCGGCGATCATATCGTGCAGCTGCCGGATGGCCCCGGCATCCAAATTGCTGGTGGGTTCGTCCAGCACCAACAGCTTCGGACCAAGCATACAGGCCGCTGCAAAGGCCACCCGCTGCTTTTCGCCGCCGGAGATCTTGAACACACTGCGATCCATGAGAGCTTCCAGATGGAACTGTGCCACCACTTCCTGTACTCTCTGACGGATGGCTGTGGGTGGCATCCCGCTGTTTTCACAGGGGAAGGCCAATTCTGCTGTGGTGTCCACATTGAAATACTGCGTTTTGGGGTTCTGAAACACGCTGCCCACCAGTGGTACATACTGCTCAATGGCTGCGCTCCCTGCCAGCAAACCGCTCACCGTACAGCTGCCGGTCAGTTCTCCGGGATAAAACATCGGGGCAAGGCCATTCAGCAGGCGGGAAAAGGTCGTTTTACCGCAGCCGCTTCGACCACAGAACAACACGCACTCACCGGGCCGAATCCGCAGTGAGATATCCTGCAACGCCGGTTCTGTGCTGTTCTGATAAGCAAAGGAAACATTGTTGCTTTCCACCAGTGTTCTCACAGCAGTATACCCCCATTCCACAGCAGCGGTAGCGTACACAGTGCCGGGTAGATGAAATCCCACACAGTCAGGTGCAGCTCGGTCATGCAGGTATGGGTGCCCGGCAAACCGATGCCTTTAGTCAGTGCCGCTACCGAGAGATCCTGCGCGACATTGTTGCCGTTCATCAGCAGCGGCATGAGGATGTATTCCAATGACTGCATCGGGTGCAGCAACAGAGCCCCCTTGCCCTCAGCGATGCCGCGCAGGGCCATGGCGTTGTGAATCTGGTGGTAGTCCTCCTGTACAGTAGGGAAGAACCGCACCACAACGGCGCACGGGATGATGACGCTTTCCGGCACATGCATCCGCCGCAGGGCACTGGTCAGTTCCCCTACCGTGGTGGTGGAAAAGGCATACGCACCGGTAATGATGCAGGGCAGCATCATGCGGATGCCCACCGACACCAGCGATAGCAGATTGAGTAGAATGCCCTCCCCTGCCAGCGGCACCACAAACAGATCAATGACCAGCAGGCCAAAGTAGATCACACTCAACCGGATGCCGGTGCGAGTGTGCCCGGAGAGGAAAAACAGCAGCAGGAACAACCCGGTCGTTACCGCCTCGGCCCCAGTCCCAACATGGAAAAAGAGCATCAGGTTGGCCAGCAGCAGCAAATACAGCTTGGCACATGGGTCCATGCGGAATCTCATGCCACGATCCCCGCTTTCTCAAAGTGCTTTTTCATCATGCGCTGGCCGAACAGCCCGCCCAGCACGGCGCAGACCAAAATCGCCGCTATAGCCGCAACGAAACTGCCGTTGTTGATGGGCGCAAACAGCGTATCGATGTAGGCGGCATCCTTGCCGCGGGCGGTCAGGTTAGCGATGTAGGCATCCTTCATGAACCACAGCGGCAGGATCGGGCCGGTGAGACCATACGAAAAGATGACATAGCTGGCCAGCAGCACCTTTTTGCTGCGGTACTGGCTGCGGCTTGCCACCCAGTCTGCCAGCACGCCGCAAACGATGTTGGCGGCAAAGGACAACACAAAGTGACCAGACATAAAAAAGAACAGGCCCATGACAAGACCCATGATGCTGATGCCGCCAAACTTCTGCAGCTTGGCGGCCAGCAGCATATACACGCTGCCAGAGATCAACGCCGCCACTGCCGGCAGCAAAATGTTGCCAACACCCGGCAGTAGCGCACAGCTGAAGGTGGCAATAGTCACCAGCACAAAATAGATGGCGGTGAACACACCAACAGAAATCAGATTCGGGATGGTCAGTTTTTTGGAATTCAGGTTCATAGAGTACCTCCGTTTATTGTTAGCTGTTTCTAACTTTCAGGTGCATAAAAATGCCATGATTCCTCATGGCACACTTCAACCAAAAATCTGTGCACAGATGCCCTGGGCCATCCATAGCAGTATCTGCGGATAATCCTCGCCCAGCTTTTTACGCATGGGTACGGTCAAAATCAGGCTGCGCAGGGCGTTCATGGCCTGTTCCTCCGGGATATCCGCCGCTTTGTTCTGCGCCAGAAACCGGCGGAACACCGCATATTCCTGCTCCTGTTGAGCCCTGCATTCTTCTGACGGGATGGCGCACAGAATTTCCGGCGCATCCTGCTCCCAGAAACGGCACAGTCCGCTTTCATCCAGCGCACGGCAGCCTTCCAGAATGGCGCAAGTCAGCTGCTGTGCTGGCGTGCCCTTAGGCTGTTCCAGCAGCTCCATGGCCGGGCCGTACAATTCGGTATGCATCTGGCGCAGCAGCGCATAAAACAGGTGTTCCTTGGACGGATAAAACAGGTAGAACGCTCCTTTGGAAATGCCGACGCTGTCTGTCAGCTGTTCGACCGTGACCTTGCGCGCGCTCTGCTCTTTGACAAAGCGGCGAGCGCTTTCCAACAATTGTCCGGTCAGAACTGTGCGTTCCTCCGCAGTAAACGCAATTGGCATGTGCTTCCTCCTTGTGACTCATTTTTCAATCCAGTCACAGCATGGTTAGAATAGCACAACCATTGATTTCTGTCAAGTGGAAGGGGTTGCTAACTTTTTTGCGCATCCAACTGTTCTCTCTTTGCTGACTGCTATTCTCAGATTCTTCTGCAATTTCACCGGTGCAATTGTTCTATATAGGAATTGAGTTTGCCGCACGGCGGTATTCCCTGCTTATCGCTGCCCTTGCCATGTGTATCAGGGAACAATCCACGCCGACAAGGTAATTGCGTATCTTCCTGAGCGCAGCGAATTTGAAATCATCCAACATCGGAATGTCAAAGACGTGTAGGAAATTACGCCGCTGAGAGGGTACAGTCCGCCGTTCAATGCCTTCAAATCATCAAAAAATGGGTTCACAATGAGGAGGAAAGCAATCGCTATCCAGCTATTCAGGTGTGCAAAAAGTGTGCAAAAATGTGCAGACGGGCAAAACAAAGCCCAATGGACAAATCAACCACCGGTTTTATGGCAGGGTTTAGGACATCCGAACAGACACCGTTTGATATAGAAATGAGGTTCACCATGAACAAACTGCTTTCCTGCCGCTTCAATATGGACACCAACCGGGTGGAAGCCCGGTTCGCCGATGGCACCACCGTTGCCATTGACTGCATCGCCGTGGAGGACGAATACGGCAACACCCCGGCACAGCGGGCAGAGCTGGACTGGCTGCTGTACAATAAGCCGCTGGGAGTATGCACAGCTTGTGCTGGGTGGAGAGATAGAGCGTTATCTGTCGCTTGGCTGCGACCATGGCAGACTGGAAGATTGATTACTTCGAAAGGCCATTGCCATTTGAGTACCAATCGAATATACTATAAATAGGAGAGCGGACGTCACTCCGCTGGTGTGGCTGACACCTAAAATCCGATCTGATGCAAGACGTAAGGGCTTGAGGCTGGCGGGCAGCGATAAAACCCGAAAGCGATGCAGGACATAGGAGCCTGAGGTTGGCGACAACGATAAAATCAGTCACAAGGGACATCGGACAGCACCACGGTGTTGTAGATGCCCCTTTTATTTCTGCTCAACTCGCTACCGATAGCAGACCTATTCCATTATCTTCCATAAATTCAGTTTTTGTCAAGACTATCACAATTTCAAGATTTTTCAGATGTTTTGTTAATTTTTCTGATTTTAGGTGTATAATCAGTACAAACAAGAAACTGCACTCTCATGCATATTTCTGCAATCACCTTATCTGGAGGTCTAATATGGATTCTGAAAAGATTGCTACAAATCATGTTGAACTTGCCATAAGCAAAGCGGGTCACTTGGTTTCTCACATCAATTCCAATGATAAAGAGCCCTCATGGGATGGAGATGTAGAAGTCTATAAAAAGTCCGGCCATGTTCATGCAAAAGCTGACTTGATTTTAAAAGTACCTGTTCAGGTCAAAGGTCATATTAAACCAAATCTAAAGAAAAAGAGCATAAAGTATTCTATCCAATATTCTGATTTAAGAAACTATCTTTATGTTGGAGGAACCATCTTTTTTGTCGTGTATTTCGATAAGGAAGATGAGCATTATACTATATATTATGTTGGACTTCTTCCGTTCGACCTCAAAAAAATGCTCAAGGACTATAAAGGAGATTTCTCTAAATACAAAAGCATTGAATTAAAAGTTTTTCCGACCAAAAAAGAAGATATCGATGATATCTTCCTTAATTTCGCGCATCACATGAATAGGCAACGCGCCGCTATCAATAGCGCGCTCTTATCCTTCGATTCAGACTTACCCACCAACACTATTTCTCTAGGCTATTCTACTAGTGCAGCAAAACATTACGATTTGCCCCTTGATTATTTTTTTGACCACGAAACTTACATTTATGCTGTTCTCCCTCAAAAAGTCGAACTGCCCATTGCTCATCTTGACCGTATTGAGTTATTTTCGTTTACACGAGATGCTCCTATCAGCATTGATTCTAAAGTTTATTTTGAGAGTTATACTGTCACACGTTCTAAATCATCTACGGTCATTCGTTTTGGTAAGGGAATACAGATGAGTTTCAGTACAGCGCAATCCTTGCCTACAAAATTCAATTTTACTTTATCCGGAACACTATCAGAGCGTATCAAAGATGCAGAGTTTATGGTTGCTGCCCTTTCTGCCCATCACTATGAAATCAATGGTGGAAAAATCGCTTTCAGTGAAGCTGATTGTGCCAATCTTCCTACACTTCAAAAAAAGCTTTCCTTTCTTCTAGATGTGAAAAAAGACGCTAGAGGCAGTTCATGCAACAGCCGACCTCGACTGTTCTTCCCTTTCTGTCACAGACAATACTAATCTCAGCATCTTGAGAGCCGCACTAATCGACAAAGAACCAATTAAGATGTGTTCAAGCCAATCGCTTCTTCGAACCTGCCATATCGCTAATCTGGAACTTCTTTTATGGGTTGTTCCTACTGAAGAAAACAGTGAATACTATAATATCTATGATTTTAACTATGTACCACTGATATATCGCGAGTTTGACAAAAATGATAAAGAGTATCCATCCACTCACTTCGTCATGTTAAATAAGGACGCAATGTTGAAGTACTGCAATATCGACTATAATGCGTTACTTGATGCCGTTCAGCATGTTCCTTTTTCCAAAGATTATTCTCATTCGCTTAATGCACTTCTTCTTGAAATGCTTAAAGCATACGATGAAAGTAAAAATAGTCGCATTGAGCTACTATCCACTGCGACTACCCTCGCGCTTTGGATTAAGGATTCTGATCCATATACAGAGCATCCGATTGCTATTCTCAACTATCTTCAGTCCGTCAAACGCTCTCGCACATTGACTTCGACTGAACAAGCCGAAATTCTTTCTCTTATTGAAGCAGCCCAAGACAATGAGTCTATTTACGTTGGTGCATATCTACTATTAGATAATCCTGTTGCGGCTAAAATTCACTTTGATAAGCTACCTGAAGAATCACAGAAGTTCTTTGAATCTTGTCCCATCTATCATTTTATGCCAAATGGACAACCTACCATTTCTGCTCCGACAGAAGGGTAACAAGTGATGCCCACCCGCCCATGTTTTTTTCCATGAGCGAGTGGGCATCGTTTTGTTAATCGAGATTTTTCGGCAAGCGGTCATATAGAATCACCGTATCCTGCGTTTCAATATGTACACGCTCTTTCTTCAGAAGCGTTCGAGAACGTTGGTTTGCACGGTAGTCACGGCCACTTTCTCAAAAAAAGCAGAGCAACACAGAAAGTCACATACCGCATTGCCAGAGGGGGATTCCCGGATAATGAACACAAAGGCAGTTGGTTCGATTCGGCTGGAAATCAGATAATCCGCTTTGATTTTGGTCACGAACAGATAAAATTGGGGCATATAGGAGAACAAATCGAACTCCTGTTCCAGTATTTCTTTCAACCGCACCAGTGCCAGCAGACGCGGTTTCACATACTCCTGATAGAGTGTACCCTTCTTTACCTTGTCGTAGGTGATCTTGCCGGATAGAATCATATCCACTGTTTTGCGCGGGCTATACCGGGGAAGGGCAATATCTTTCAGGTAGTGGAACCCAGCAAGGTGAGGGAAGTCCTCTGGTGAAAATGTCAGCTTGATCTCGTGCAGTTCACCCTTATAGCCGCAGGTGAAAACATAGTGGTACTCAGTCAGTTCTTTCCAGACTTCTGCTGCCCGATATAAAATATCTTGCTGTTCGTCCTGCACGTTTTCACCTTCCCTCAAAAAAATAGAAGCCCTGCCGAAAGGCAAGGCTCCTATTAAGCGTTTTCTTTCGATTCATCGAATCTATTCGGCTTGTGGTTATCGCTCAACCCACGGTCTGGCTCCACAATCGGCTGATACCGAACCAGTCCACTGCTTCATCGCCACCGATAGCTGGTCAATGCCGCTATCCTCTAGCTTTATTATACCACAAAAGGACGTAAGTTCAAGCACTTGAATTTAAAAGCACTCAATCATATTATATGCTAAATGGGTTTGGCCATTGCTACGTTTGCGAACGTCATACACTACCCTTGCCATTGACTGCATCGCCGTCGAGGATGAGCACGGCAACACCCCGGCACAGCGGGCGGAGCTGGACTGGCTGCTCTACAACAAGCCCTTGGAATACGCCCAGCTTGTTCTGGGCGAAGAGATGGAGCATTATCTTTCCCTCGGCTGCGACCACGGCAGACTGGAAGATTAACATATAGATATAGAAACGGCCACCTACTACACAAATCGTGCAATAGGTGGCCGTTTCTCATTTACAGATTCTCGCTGAAGAACTTCTCCATGGCAGAGGCGTTTGCTTTTCATCGCCGCCCTCAACGGTCACAGTAATGGTATCTCCCTGCTTGATACCCAGCCCCATGACCGCCATCAGCTTGGTAGCAACTGCGGACTTGCCAGCTGCATTTTCCAGCGTGATGGTGCTGTCCAGTGCCTTTGCTGCTTTCACCAGCAACCCAGCCGGACGCGCATGGATGCCATTCGCATCCTTGACAGTGTATTCAAACTTCTTCATTTTCCTTCTTTTCTCCTTCAGGTCAAATCTTCGCCGTTGGTGGTAATGACCTTTTTGTACCAGTCAGCACTATCTTTTTTCAAACGTTTGCCATCGCCGGAACCATCATCCTGATAGTCCACATATACAAAGCCATAGCGCTTTGCCATTTCACCGGTGGAAGCCGACACAAGGTCAATGCAGCCCCACATGGTGTAGCCCATCAGGTCAACACCATCTTCTTCCACAGCCGCTTTCATGGCCTTAATATGACTGCGCAGATAATCGACACGGTAACTGTCGTGGATGGAACCATCGGCTTCCACAACATCCTTTGCGCCCAGACCATTTTCTACGATAAACAGCGGCTTCTGGTAGCGGTCATACAGCCAGTCCAGCGACATCCGCAGGCCGGTTGGGTCGATCTGCCAGCCCCATTCGCTGGTTTCCAGATAAGGGTTCTTCACACCAGACATCATATTACCTGCCTGCGCCTGACCAGTGGTGGGGTCAGCAGCAGCACAGGCCGACATATAGTAGGAAAAGCTGATAAAATCCACTGTGCCCGCTTTCAGGTCAGCCTGCTCCAGCGCGGTCAGAGTCAATGTCACACCCTCGCGCTCGTATTTTTTCAGCTGATAAGCCGGGTAATAGCCGCGTGCCTGCACGTCACAGTAGAAATAGCAGCCGTTGGATTTCATCCATGCGCTCAACACGTCCGCCGGGTTGCAGGTGGCCGGGTAGACGCAGTTGTAGGCGATCATATTGCCCACTTTGTTTTCCGGGTCAATGCTGTGCAGCAGCTGTACTGCCCGCGCACTGGCCAGCAGCTGATGCTTGCCCGCATCGGCAAGGGTCTGCGGGTCACGAGTAGCCACAGCACCTTCCATCCACGGAGCTACTTCCAGCACGTTAATTTCGTTGAAGGTGAGCCAGTATTTCACCTTGCCCTTGTACCGTTCGCCGATGGTCTTCACATAACGCAGATAACAGTCAATGGTGCGTGCGTCTGCCCATGAGCCCCAGCGATTGGCAAGGCCCACCGGTGTTTCGTAGTGGGAAATGGTGACGAGCGGCTCGATGCCCTGCGCGTGCAGTTCATCGAACACAGAATCATAAAATGCCAGACCTGCTTCGTTGGGTGCTTCTTCATAGCCCAGCGGGAAGATGCGGCTCCAGTTGATGCTCATACGAAAGCACTTGAAGCCCATTTCCCCCATAAGCGCAATATCCTCTTTGTAATGGTGGTAAAAGTCGCTGGCACGGTGGGAGGGGTAATCATGATCTTCAAAACATCCAAACTGTGCCTGTTCCGGTTCATTGAGCGTAAACATCATTTGTTCGTTCACACTGCCATCCGGCATCTGGTAAGTAACATTGCGCATTTTGGTACGGGAACCGCGAGTGCAGCAATCGGCACTGCTCACGCCCTTACCCTCGGCATCCCAGCCGCCCTCAAACTGATTGGCGGCAGTGGCACCACCCCAGAGGAAATCCTTTGCAAATCCAGCCATCTTGTTCTCCATTTCTTCTTATCATAAATCGGGCAGAGCGGTTTTCCACTCTGCCCGCGCTTTTTATGCGTTTTCGGGGTTCTTCTTGAACTCTGCTTTCATCATAACATAGCTTGCCACGAATGCCACCACGATAGAAACGGCTGCACCGATGCAGGCCCAGATAAAGCCGGTCATGCTGTCGCCGCCGATGAAAATAGGCAGAGAGATCAGGCCGGGAGATGCCATAACATAGGCCTTCACGCCAAAGAGGCCGCAGATCAGGCCGCCGACCCCGCCGCCGATCATGGCCGCATACAGGGGCTTCTTGTACCGCAGGTTTACGCCGTACAGAGCCGGCTCGGTAATGCCCATCAGGCCAGTCACACCAGCCGAAAGAGCCAGAGCTTTGGTATCTTCATCCTTGCTTGCAAAACGAACAGCCAGTGCCGCTGCGCCCTGTGCCACATTGGAGACCAGCATACCGGGCATCATGGCCCCTTCATAGCCCACCATGTAATACATGGTGCCGAACAGACTGCCCAGCGTGTAATGCATACCGGTCATAACCAGAATCGGAGAGAATGCACCCCAAATTGCAGTGACCAGCCAGCCTGCATGATCAATCATAGCGCTGAACACGACCGTCAGTCCATTTGCAACAATCATGCCCAGAGGTCCAATCACCACAAAGGCCAGTACAGAGCCGCACAGCAGGGTAAGCAGCGGAGCCACAAAAATACGAACCACTTTGGAAATATGCTTATTAAAGAACTTGTCAAAGTAAGACATTGCCCACACACTGAGGATAATCGGCAATGCATTGTTGCTGTAGGTCACCAGCATAACCGGCAGGCCAAGAATGTGGAAAGATTCCCCCGAAGCTACAATGCTCTGGAAAGTCGGGTGCATCATTGCCGCAGCCAGCGCCATTGCAAGGAAAGGATTGCTGCCAAACTTCTGGGCAGCTGTATACGCAACCATAATTGGCATAAAATACATGGGTGCATTGCCGAGGAAATTCAGGAACACACCCAAATCACTTTCTGCCGAAACAAGGCCGGAGAGGGTCAGCAGGGTATACACGACCGTGACCATACCGCCGCCGATAACGGCAGGCAGCACCGGAGTAAAGATACCTGCCAGTGTATCCATTACAACATCCAGCGGTTTCTTCTTTTTGCCGTCATTCGCTGCCGACGCATCGTTTTTGTTTGCATCCAACTTGCAGATTTTCATAATAACATCATAGGGAAAGCTGACATCCTGCCCAATGATGACCTGGAACTGGCCGCCCTGATTGCGGACGCCCATCACGCCCTTGACAGCCTTTACTTTAGCTTCGTCTGCTTTGCTGTCATCTGCCAGATTGAAACGCAGACGGGTCGCGCAATGGGTCAGAGCCGTAATATTCTCTTTGCCGCCTACGGCTTCAAGAATGGCTTCGCCCATCTTTTGATAATCCTGTGCCATGGTGTTCTCCTTTTCTTCCTGTCCAGTCAGATGCAGCGCCAAACGGCCGCGCTCCAATTCTACGGCTTCAATGCCCTCTGTCTGCCGGACTGAATCAAGGTCTACTGCACCGGCATCTTTCAGCATCACATACAAGATGTTCTTGCGCGGGATCGTCCGGCTGATATTTTCCTGCCCTCCGATGTGCGGATAAACGCTTTGTAAGATGTCTTTGTCTGCCATTGCAGTGTCCTCCTGTGAATATTCGGTTATGTATGTAATTCCTGTGCACAGAATACATCAAAGTAAAAATCCGAGGCACACTTCACCGCAGCAAAACCACAGCGGGTTCTGTCCCGTCTGCTGCCGTAAAGTCCGCCCCGGATATCGCGCCCTTTGCGGGCTGTCGCTCCAGAAAACGAGCCGTTGATTTTGTTATTCCTGTTCGCGCTCGTATACGCGCTGTATGTGCATGATGAGGTAAACTACTTCATCATCGTTGCACTCCCAGTTGAAGGTATCTTTCAGGTACTGCACCACTTTCTGGGTGCAGGCGTAGATGTCGGGATATTCCCACATCAGGGTATGGCGCAGGCTCTTGGACACATTGTCCGTCTGTACGCCATTTTGTAACCGCTGAATAAGATAACGCAGATGCGTTGCAAAGCGGCTGTAATTATAGCTGTCTTTGTCCAATTGGATATGCAGACTGCTCTCCACGATCTCATTGACCTTGGCGATCACCTGCATGCTCAGCATCAGGCTGTGCATGTCGCCGCTCTCGGCTTCTGCATTGATGAAATGCATTGCAATGTTGATGGCTTCATTGTCCGGCAGGTCCAGCCCAGCCTGTTCTCGCAGCATTTGCAGTGCGGTATCTGCCATAGCGGTTTCTTTCGGGTAAAGATGCCGGATATCGTAGGCAATGGGTGTGGTCAGATTTACGCCCTTTTTCAGCCGCTCTACTGCAAACTGCACATGGTCGGCCAACGTGAACGGCAGATTCGGGTTAAGTGGACATTCCAGTTCAATGCCTGCCTGATCGGCGATGTCCGCACAGGCCATTACGATGGGCTGTGACAGTTCCGCGATCATGCTTAGATACTTCGGGTCAACATCATAAAAGGTGCGTTCGATTTTGGAAAGGTCATTCAGTTCGTAAGGAACCGGCGGAAACCCGATGCCTTTGCCCATTACCACGATCTCGTGGCCGGTTTTATCCAATGCAAGGGCGGCACTGGTATTGATTTTTTTGATGATCTGCATTTCCAGTACCTCCCTAGTTGATTTTGGGCATAAAAAAACAGGACACGCCTACACTTCCACCTTATTCTTTGGTTAGAAAAAGTGGAACCAAGTAGCGCCTCCTGAGAGTATCGTCTTGTTTCTGACAAAAAGTCTATCACAAGAAACAGACTTTCGTCAATCAGCAATACTGCCAAAATATTTCTCGAATTTTCATGCAGATTGCATCCTCGGAATCAAAACTCAACCGACTATGTCTGACTAGAAGTCCTACTATCACCGCTTTACTGCAATAAAATTTGCAAAACCATCTTGACGCGCCCTGCAATCCATGATACCCTCTATCGCAAATCCCACCAAATTTGTAGAAAAGTACAGAACGGTGAGGGTTTATTCCCCATGAAGATTTTTACCGCCCCGCAACACATCCGATCTATTTTGCCGCCGATTCACCCGACAAAATTTTTCGCCTGTCTTGCAGGGCGGTATTTTTCTTTTTGGAAGCTGCACCTTGAATTCTTCATAAGCCGTCTGAACGAGATACTGCGCCATGACCTCACACTTGCTGTGGGCGAGCCGGACAACGCCGCTGCAAAACAGGGGCAGGAACTGCGTTCGGTGTGAACGGTGACCACGAGCAGGGGCTTTGCCTTTTCACACGTTTTGTTCTGCAAAATTTTCAACGTGCATTGCGGTTCGACTTCTGAAATTTTCAGTGTTGCACGGAAAGGGCGAAAGCAAGTATCGACCTGTGGCCACAAATTTTCAATGCTTGAAAAATTGCTGTCCACTCAGTCATCCTTGTTGGGGCAAGCGCTTGTCGGGGCAAAGCCCCTCCATCTGCTGTCGCAGACCGCGCTGCCACTTGAAAGCCCCACTGGGGCTTTCATTGCTTCGCAACCGTGGCCCTTCCCCAAACCCTGCTCCAGCGTTGCGCTGGTTTCAGCGCAAAAGCGGCGTGTCGCTTTACATAGCCCCTTCCATCCGGGATGAGGGCGTTTTCTATTTTCACAGGAGGTCGTGGCTGAAATGAAAAGTCCGAACGTACACGCAAAGAAGAACCGCAATGACACGCCGCGAAAACGAAAGACACACATCATCAAAGTCCGAGTGACCGCAGAAGAAAAACTGCGGATCGCATACGCCTGCAAAGAACTCCACCTCACCCAATCCGAACTCGTCCGCCGCGTCCTGTACGGCGTGAATGTTAAGCACACCGTTGTGGTGGCGCAGGGCGGCGAGGATGCACTGGCGGCGCTTGCTGCCTTGTCTGCCCAGTGCAGCAAGGTGGGCAGCAACCTCAACCAGCTTGCACGGCACTTCAACTCCGGCGGCAAAGACACCGAGCAGCTCCGGGCGCAAATTCTGGAGGAACTGTCCGCACTCACGAACTTTCGGCTGAAAGCCGAAGAAACGGTTGGTGAACTGTATGGCAACCATCAAGCATTTAAGCTCGAAGAACTCTAACTATGCCGCCGCCGAAAGCTATCTCACCTTTCAGCACAACGAGTACACTGGCCTGCCCATTCTGGACGAGAAGGGCAGACCTAAGCTGCGGGATTCGTACCTGCTCGACACCCTTGAGTGCGGCGAATCCTCGTTCGCTATGGTCTGCCTGATTGCCAATCGCAAGTACGGCAAGAACAGTGGGCGGGAGGACGTGAAGACCCACCATATATGGCGACATCCGCCAAAGCGGATGCTAATATATTCGTGCGCAGCACGTACCGCTGGCCATACGAAGTATATTCATCAGCTTCGACCCGAAGGACGCAGTAGAGAACGACCTGACCATGGAGCGGGCGCAAGCCCTTGGCTTGCAGTTCTGCAAGGACAACTTCCCCGGTCATCCCGCCATCGTCTGCACCCACCCGGACGGTCACAACAGTGCCGGGAACATCCACGTCCACATCGTCATCGGCAGCTTGCGCGTCCGCACCGTGGAACGGCAGCCCTTTATGGACAAGCCCTGCGACTGGGAAGCGGGCAAGAAGCACCGCTGCACCTCTGCCATGCTCCGGCACCTTCGTGTCGCTGTCATGGAAATGTGCGAGCAAGCCGACCTGAACCAGATCAATCTGCTGGAAGCCCAAGGCGACCATGTTTCGGAGCGCGAGTATTGGGCGCAGCGGCGCGGACAACGCCGCCTCGACCATGCCAACGCCAAACTTGCCGCCGAAGGGCAGCAGCCCACCCAGACTGTCTATCAGACCGAACTGGACAAGTTGCGAAAGCAGATCTACGCTGTGCTGAACAAGACCACCACCTTCGAGGAATTTTCTGCATTGCTCATGCAGGAACACGGCATCGCCGTGAAGGAGAGCCGAGGCCGGTTGAGCTACTGCCCGCCCGGCCGGACAAAGTTCATCACCGCCAAGAAACTGAGCAAGAAGCTGGAAAAGGAGCAGGTGCTGACCGCCCTCTCCCAGAACATCCAGCTTGCCGCCATCATCCAGCCCAGCAGCGAAAAGAAGCCGGATAAGATCAGGAAACTGGTTGACATTCAGGCGAACGTTGCTGCGGGCAAGGGCATCGGCTATGAGCGTTGGGCGAAAAAGTTCAACCTCAAACGCTGGTCGCAGACCTTGTGTCTCCTGCAGGAGAAAAAGCTGCTCAGCGAAGATGCCCTGAACCAGCGCATTGCCGAACTGAAAACTCAGCACGACGATGCACTGGTGGTGGTCAAAGACTTGGATGCCCGCATGGTCTCCCTCAAGGAGCTGCGCGGGCATCTTGTGGTCTATCGGCAGTACAAGCCCCTTGCACAGAAGCTCCAGACTGTGCGGAATCCCGCCAAGTTCAAGGAGCAGCACCGTGCAGAGTTTGCTGTGTACGAGGCCGCTTGCGCCTATTTCAAGGCCAACGGGCTCAGGACACTGCCGGACCTCAAAAAGCTGGATGCCGAATATCAGACCCTTTCCTCGGAGAAAAACGGGTTCTACACCCGCTACAAGAAAGCGCAGATCGAACTGCGTGAACTCCGCACCGCACAACAGAACGTGGAAGCCTTCTTCCGCAAGGAGGAGCGCGGCCACGCCGTACCGCAGCAGGAGGTCAAATGAATAACACTCTGACGGATCGATGTGTGAATAAACCCAACCTCACCCACGCCCCTCACCGGGCTTCGTCCTTTCGCCTGTACCCCGCCCATTGGGACGGAGGGTAGCCCCTCTGTCTTTTCGGACGTAAAGAACGCCATCTCGACCCGGCAGGCGGCGGAGCTGTACGGCTTCGCCGTAAACCGGAACGGCATGATGTGCTGTCCCTTCCACGGGGATAAACACCCCAGCATGAAGGTAGACAGCCGTTTCCACTGTTTCGCCTGTCAGGCGGATGGCGATGTGATCGATTTTGTCGGCAGACTTTTTCAACTTTCTCCCTATAAGGCTGTGGAAAAGTTGAAGAACGATTTCGGCATGGCACTTGCCGACGGCAAGGTGCGGCTTGCTCCCCGCAGACCGCCCACTGTCCGGCAGCAGCTGCTGGACTATTACCGCTGTCTGCAGCGTTGGCGGGTCCGATACGCACCGCCGTCACCCACAGAAGAACTTCACCCCTGCTTCCTTGAAGCGATAAAGAACCTTGACATCGTTGAATATTATCTGGACTGTTCGGTACTCCCGGACCCGCAGACCGAAAACGAGCTACGGAAGTATTGGGAGGGATTGCATGAGCGACTGGAAAAAGAGGAACGAAGATTGGCGTGATGAGGACGAACTGGAAGAAGAGGAAGAATGCGAATGCCCTTGGGTAGACAGTAAGGGCAAAGTGCGTGAAACCGCTTACTGCCAGTACCTTTTAGAGAAACACCCCATGATGTGCCTGAAACAGAAGCTGTTCGACCAGAACGGCGAGGTAGACGAGGACGCACTGCTCTACGAAGTCCACAGCGACCTCCGTGACTTTGTGCTCGACAACCTTGCCAAGAAGGAGAAGCAGGTTCTGGACGCACTCCGTATCGAAACCTATCCCCCTGAATGGAAACCCCAGCTTGACCGCATCCATCTCCAGAACGGAACCTATTTTCTAGACGAACGGGGCTTTGTGCCGGAAAAGGAACTCTGCCTGAACCGGCTCCCCGTGGAATACCAGTCCGATGCCCCGCACCGACCAAGTGGCTGGAATTTCTGGACGGTCTTCTCATCCCGGAGGACATTCTGACCTTGCAGGAATACCTTGACTATCTCCTGATCCCGTCTACCAAGGCGCAGAAGATGCTGGTCATGACCGGCAAGGGCGGCGAGGGAAAATCCCGCATCGGCTTGCTGCTGAAGAAGCTGTTCGGGGAAGCCTCTCACTCCGAATCCATCCTCCGCATCGAAACGAACCGCTTTGCCAGCGCCAATCTGGAGTACAAGCTGGTCATGGTCGATGACGACCTGAACATGGTGGCTTTGCCCGAAACACGGAACATCAAGTCCATCGTCACCGCCGAAGACCGTTTGTGCATCGAGCGGAAAAACAAGCAGGCTGTCCAAGGTCTGCTGTACGTTCGTTTCATCTGCTTCGGCAATGGCAACCTTGTGGCTGCTCACGATGACAGCGACGGCTTCAATCGCAAGGACAGCCGCTTTACATCTATCAGAAACAGCATATTTGCGATATGCAATCCAACGAATGTTGCAAACGATATAAACGTTGGCTTGCGATGGCGCAGGCGGATCCTGATTTCAGTGAGAGACCGGGACCCTGCCCGCCACACCCGCGCAAGAACCAATAAACGCACGAAAGCCCCGGCCGGAGCCGGGGCTTTCTGTTTGCCGCAAATACCTGTTACAGCAGGATGTATTTCAGGATGAACAGAATGGTCAGCACATACATCAGGGGGCTGATCTTCTTCTCCTTGGCCTTGCCGGTGATGACATTCAGCAGGGTCCAGGAGATGACACCAATGGCGATGCCCTCAGAGATGCTGTATGCAGTGGGCATTGCCAGGATGGTCAGGAACGCAGGAATGCCCTCAGCAGGATCGTCGAACTCGATCTTCAGGGCAGAACCCATCATGTAGAAGCCAACGATGATCAGGGCCGGAGCGGTCGCAAAGCTGGGGATGGTCAGGAACAGGGGGCTGAACACCACAGCCAGCAGGAACAGCACACCGGTGGTCATGGAGGTCAGGCCGGTGCGGCCGCCCTCGGTCACGCCGGAAGCGCTCTCGACGAAGGTGGTGGTGGTGGAGGTGCCCAGCACGGCACCGGCGCAGGTGGCGATGGAGTCGGCCATCAGCGCGCCCTTGATATTGGGCAGCTTGCCCTCCTCATCCAGCATGTCGGCCTTGGAAGCAACACCAATCAGGGTGCCCAGGGTATCAAACAGGTCAACGAAGAGGAAGGAGAACATAACGGCGAAGAAGTTCAGGATGCCCACGCCGGAGAAATCGGTCTTGAACACCTGACCAAAGGTCTTGCCCAGAGCAGAGAAATCGAAGCTGATGAAGCTGGTGGGGATGACACTGTACATGCCGGCATCGGGGTTGGGGATGTAGATGCCGGTCAGCTCGCAGAGGATGCCCAGCACCCAGGTGATGAGGATGCCGTACAGGATGCCGCCCTTGACTTTTTTGACCAGCAGGACGGCGGTGATAAGCACGCCCACCAGAGTGAGGATCGCACCCACGCCGATGCTGTGGAAGGTCTCACCCTTAAAGTGCTGATAGGTGACAAGGGTGGAATCGCTGTTCACGATCAGCTTTGCGTTCTGAAGGCCGACGAAAGCAACGAACAGGCCGATGCCCACGCTGACAGCGCTCTTCAGGGTCATGGGGATGGCATTGAAGATGGCCTCACGCACATTGGTCAGGCTCAGCACGATGAAGATGATGCCCTCCACAAAAACGGCCATCAGGGCCAGCTGCCAGCTGTAACCCATGGTCAGGACGACCGTGTAGGAGAAGTAGGCGTTCAGGCCCATGCCGGGAGCCAGAGCGAACGGATAGTTGGCCAGCAGAGCCATCAGGGCAGTGCCGATGAAAGATGCCAGCGAAGTTGCGATCAGGACCGCATTGGCATCCATGCCCGAAGCGGACAGGATGCTGGGATTGACCGCAAGGATGTAGGCCATCGTCATAAAGGTGGTGACACCCGCCATGAGTTCGGTCTTGACATCGGTGTGGTTTTCTTTCAGGTGAAAGATCTTTTCTAACATGAAAGTTCCTCCTGTGTTATAGCAAAAATAAAAACAGCCGCGTGGGAACCGGCGGAAAGAACAACTCCCATTGTAGCAGAACCGTTCCCACCTGTCCATGGACGAAACACAGAAAATTCACGAAAAGTTCAAACTTTCTTGTATGGGTATGACTTATCCGAAGGCTTTTTGGCGTTTTATGGAAATTTTTACAGAGTGGACATCGAAGATTTCATCAACCTCCGAGATCTTAAAATTTTCCGTCATAATAAAAGCTGCTCACAGGCATATTGCGCGCTTCATGCTGTTCCCGCGTGCTGACCCTTATATACCCATAGTCTGTATTTGATTTGCGATAAAATCGACCTCTTATTCACAAAAAAGCGCCCCCGCTCACTGCGATCTTACTGATATGTACCCCTAATACTGTGTGTCCAGTATTAGGGGTACATATTATCCCGCCGGTGTGCAAAAGTGTGCAGAGCCCCAGAAAACGGAAAATCCCACGAGGAATCTTACGATTCTTCGTGGGATTTTGGTGCGCTCGAGGGAACTCGAATCCCTGGCCCTCTGATTAAAAGTCAGATGCTCTACCGGCTGAGCTACGAGCGCATACAATATTTGTACAATATCAGAAATATTGCCGTATAATATTACCACAACTGCGGCCAAAAAGCAAGGCTTCGCGGCAAAAAACTTTCTTTCACAAAAATGGGCCATGCCGAACGCAAACTTTCCCTTTACAAATCCGGTAAGAATCAGTACAATCAAATCAAGTATCGTTCACGATGGTTCCGGCCGTGCCGTGTGCACACAGGCCGCTGCGATAGGAGGTCTTTTTCTGATGAAAATTTCTCGACGGTCCGTACTTCGTTACACAGGTCTGACTGCGGCCTGGCTGACCCTGACCGGCTGCGCCCCCACCGGGAATGCGAGCCTTGGCGGCTGCCTGCCCGGCTGGATGAAAAAGGTGCTGCGCGTGCCTTCGTCTGACGCCTCTTCGGCCAGTTCCTCGGCTGCGTCTTCGGCAGCCTCTTCGGCAGCCTCCAGCGAGGCCGCTGCATCGTCTGAGCTGGCGGCATCCTCGCTGCCGGGCGTCGAACAGCCGGAGGCCGCGGGCAGCGCGCTGCCCGCCTACGACGCCGACCCGCTGACCGGCGAGGCCCGCAGCACCGACGGCCGCATCGTGGGCGTCATGGTCAACAACATCTGCAATTCCGAGCGGCAGAACGCCCGCCCGCAGCGCGGCATCGGTTCGGCTGACCTGCTCATCGAGAGCAAGGTCGAGGGCGGCATCACCCGCTTCTGCGCGCTCTATTCCAATGTGAACAACATCCCGGAGATCGGCCCCATCCGCTCCGGCCGCGACCAGTTCCTGCAGCTGCTCATGCCCTGGAATGCACTGTACTACCACGACGGCGAGAGCATCTTCTGCACCCAGTTCATCCATGTGTACAATTACTCCGGCCTGAACATCGGCGGCAAAAATTACTTCAACACGCCGGTCCATCCGCATGTGGCCCACCGCATCAAGCGAAATAAGAACGTCGCCTACGAACACACCGAGTTCACCTCGGCCAAGGAGATCAAACAGGCGGCTGCTGACGCCGGCATCGGCCTGACCTATCCGTACGAGGGCACCTTCTTCCGCTTTGCCGACTACCGCACCGATGCCGTGAACGAGCTGGCCGACGAGCCCTCGGCCCGGAGCATCCTCATCACCCATTCGGCCAGCTATAAGACGAGCTTTGCCTACAACAGCTGGAACCGGAACTACAAGATGTCCATGTACAGCAACCGCACCAAGAAATTCGAGGCTGCGGTGGACGAGCTTACCGGCAAACAGCTGACCTTCGCGAACGTCGTGGTCTGCTTTGCCAACATCGCTGCCTACGCAGGCGACTCCCACGATGTGCAGGAAGTCCAGTACGTCGAGGGCGGACAGGCCTATCTCTTCACCAGCGGCGGCGTTCAGACGGGCCGCTGGGAGAAGGATCACCCCACCCATCCCATCCGGCTCTACACCGACGCGGGCGAAGAGATGACCCTGAACCGGGGCAAGACCTACTTCGCTCTTGTGGACAACGATGAGTGGAGCAACTTCAGCTATCAGTAAGACCAGCCCTGCGCTGCGGGGCAGAAGAGGAACAAGATGAAATTTTGGAAGCGGACTGCTTTGTGCCTTGCGCTCTGCGCCGCGCTGCTGACCGGCTGCGTTCCCGCTGCGGACACTGCCTCTTCGGCGGCTCCCACCGACCCGCTCACCGGGCAGGAAGCGCTCTGGCCGGGGCAGCGCCCGGTGGCCGTCACGATCGAGAATGAGACGTCCAGCACCACCCAGTGGGGGCTTTCCTCGGCATCTCTGGTGCTGGAAGCCCTGACCGAGCCCCAGAGCGCCACCAGCCTGTGCCTGGTCTACCCGGCCGTGGATGCCGTGCCGCAGGTCGGCCCGGTGGCCGCCGGGCAAGACCTTTACTGGCGGCTGCTCGTGGGGCAGCAGGTGCTGCCCGTCCAGCGCGGCGGCGGCGCCTTTGACCAGAACTATCTGGACTATTACTCCCTGCGCGCGGTCGATGCGCTGGAAGTGGGCACCAACGCTTTCACCTGCGACACCGCCTGGACCAGCCGCCCACTGTGGCGCACCAGCGGCAATGCGCTGGCCGGGGTGCTGCGCAGCCTGAACATCTCCTCCGCCCTGTCGGAGTCCCGCCTGACCGACGCCGCTTCCAGCGCCGCCGGGGAGAGCGAGAGCGAAGCATCCCCCACCCTGTCCGTCCCGCCGCTGCTGCCCCAGCAGACGGAAGGCAAGCTGCCCGACGCCTCCGCCGCCGATGCCGTCCGCGTTCAGGTCCAGTTCGGTGCGGACAACGCCACCGGCTTTGTTTACGACGCTGACAGCGGCACCTACAAAATGCTCCATGCCGACGGCACCCCCCAGCTGGATGCCAACAACAGCCAGCAGGCCGGTTTTGACAACCTGCTCATCCTGTTCAGCGCCTCTTCCCTGCGGGACGACGGCCTCACGCTGGACTACGACCTGAGCATGGGCGGCGGCGTCTGGCTCAACGGCGGGCATCTGTGGACCCTGACCTGGACTCAGGGCAGCGACTCCACCTTCGCCTTTTACGATGCCGACGGCCGGCCCTTCAACCTGCTGGCCGGCCGGAGCTATCTGGCCCTCGTTTCCAGCCTGACCGGTCAGGAACTCACCGTGACCAATTCCGCCGGGGAAGCCTTGACCGCCGCATCGGCCCCCCTGACAGACAGCAAAGATCCCCCGTGCCATGCACGAGGGATCTTTGCTGTCATCTCATTATAAGTCCACGACGCTGCCGACCTCGGCAGGGGTCGTGGGCACCGCGCCCAGCTGGACTTCGTCCATGTCCCGGCGCACCACAAAGTGCATCGTCTGGCCAGAGGCAAAATCGGGCTGGTAGGTCAGCTCCAGCGTGTTCCAGTCCTCCGGCGTCTCGCAGAAGCAATGGAGCATGGCCCCACGCCCTGCGGCCAGATTCAGCGTAAAGGCCGAGGCATCCGCCGCGTTCTCGCCATAGAGCGGGGCTGCAAAGCTGCCGCAGCGCACGGGCTGGCCGTCACAGACGGCCGTTAAGCCGGTGCCCAGGCGGTACAGTTCTTCGGTCGTGGTCATCTCGCGGCTCTGCAGATAGCTCGTGCCCACGGCCAGCGCCTTTGCCGAGAGGTTCTCCACCGACAGATACACCAGGGTGCTGCCCAGTTCCGGCGCAGGGGCATAGCCCAGCAGCTCCACAGCGGCCTTGCCGTCCAGCAGGGCCGGTTCGCCCTCGTAGCAGGGGGCCAGCGCCGCAGCCGAAACACCGGTGAGCAGGGCAGCCGCCAGGCTGACCGCACCAGAGCCGGCACATTTCAGGAACGAACGGCGGGACAGAGATTGTGACATCGGGGATTCCTCCTAACAGCGGAAAAATAGTTCTCTCTATACAATAGTAAATTCCGGACAGCCTGTCAAGGTCTTTGCCCGGAATTTTACCGTGTATTTACTCGTATGCCTCGTTTTCCTCGGACTCCGCCTGGCCGCGCAGGGTATCGGCATAGCCGAAGGGCACGATGTCGATGGCCTCCACCAGACGGTCCCGCATCCAGAGCTGAACGTCCGTCTGGACGGTGTAGCCGCAGCCGGGGTCTGCCATCCACTGTTCCGGGTGGCGGGAGGGCAGGGCCCGCTGGCTGAGCATGCTCATGATGACGCCGCCGTGGGTCACGCAGGCCGCCTCGGTAACGTCCATCCGGATCATATACTCAAACAGCTTGAGCAGGGTCTCCGAGCAGCGAGCATGGAACGCTTCGGTCGGCTCCGCGCCTTCGGGCACAAAGCCGGAGCCGGGGGTGATCCACTTCTTGAAGTCTTCGTCCTTGACCAGCTCCTTCACGGGGTGGTTCTCAAAGACGCCGAAGCCCGCCTCCCGCAGGTCGTGGACCGAGAACTGATGGGTCGCGTTGGGGAAGAGGATGTTCGCCGTCTCCACGGCGCGCATCAGCGGCGAGGAGAACACGGTGTCCACCTGGGGGTACTCGAACCGCTCCTTCAGGTCGGCCAGCTGGGCGCGGCCCTCGTCGCACAGGGGGATGTCCGTTCCGCTGCCGATGTACAGCCCCTGGAGGTTGCCCGCCGTGATGCCGTGGCGGATCAGATGCAGTTTGAATGTTTTCATGGGTCAAAACACCTCGATTTTCGCAAAGATCGTCTCATTGTGCCCGTTTCTTCACGCCGGGCGCAATTTTCACGACCCCGGCGCGGCACAAAATATATACCAGTTGCCCCTTAGTTTAGCATAGATATGGTAGTCAGAGCAAGAGCTTTGACAAAAATGACGAAATTCGTCAAAAAATTCCGTCATTTTGCTTGCTTTACAAGTCGTTTTCCGTTGTGTATAATCAACATGCTGTAAACCAAAAATCAAAGAAGTCTCATTTTTCACTGAGGAGCCAAAGATCATGGAATTCAATCGTATCATCAAGCTGCTGCGCAAGGAGCGCGGCATCACCCAGAAACAGGCAGCGGAAGACCTCGGCGTCTCGCAGGCGCTGCTCTCCCACTACGAAAAGGGTATCCGCGAGTGCGGTCTGGATTTCGTGGTCCGTGTTGCAGATTACTATAATGTGTCCTGCGATTATCTGCTGGGCCGCTCGGCCGAGCGCAACGGCATGATGCTGACCGCCGACGAGCTGCCCAACCCCGACAAGATGAAGGACAACATCTATCACGGCAGTGTGCTGCCCACCATGAACAAAAAGCTGATCTCCAACAGCCTGAACGTGCTGTACGCCAAGATCGGCGAGTGCCACAGCAAGGCTCTGACCACCGAGGTCAGCAGCTACCTGATGATGGCCGTGGCCAAGATGTTCCGCCTGCTCTACTCTGCGGAACCGCACAACGCCCAGAGCCTGTTCAGCGTGGAGGCCCGCCGCTGGCCCGGCTACGCCGATGCCGTGATGCGGATGAACGAGGCCAATGTGGAGGCCCTGCTGGCCGGTGAGAACGTCGGCGTCGGCGAGGGCGTCAAGGACCCGGCCTGCCTCTCCATGACCACCGAGAGCCTGACGCGGGAGTTCCCGCTCTATACCCCCAGCCTCTTAAATCTGGTCAAGACCAGCGAGACCCGCGTCAAGGGCCTTGGCCCGGAGCAGTAAGCCCCTGTGTGAAACTCGTGTTAATTTTTCCGCAAAAGGCTTGCACTTCCCGGCAAAAGATGCTATAAACGAACCATAGAAGAAAAAGACTATGCCAATTAAGGAGGCAGTTTTATGTCGAACAAGATTTCCCGCCGCGCTTTTCTGAAGGTCACCGGCGTTTCTGCGCTTGCACTGGGTGCCGCATCCATGCTGGGCGGCTGCCAGTCTTCCAGCGGCTCTGTCGAGGTGAAGGTCGGCGATAAGGTCAGCAACTGGAACAACCTGGGCGTCCAGCTGTCCAGCGTCTTCACGCTGTCCGATGCACCCGATGTGGCTGGCCACCAGTATGTCGCCGTTCTGGTCACGGCTGTCAACCGCTCCAAGACCGACAGCATGGCCATCGGCGCACAGAACATCGCGGAGATCGACGCCGCCTATCCCCTGACCGATGAGGCGTCCCGCGCTGCCAACACCGCCCCCTACTTCCACGCGCTGTCCGCTTCCACCACCGACTTCACCGTCACCGTGGACGGCCAGGCTGCCGAGGCCGGCGCTTACGTTTCCCTGTACGACGCCGCCACGGAGAGCTTCTCCGATGCGCCCAGCCTGCCCCCGCAGGGCACCGGCTACATTGAGCTGGTCTGCATGGTGCCCACCGGCTGGCAGCAGATGACCGTGACCTACAACCCCACCTTCGCATCCGGCAAGAGCATCACCTTCGTGATGAGCGCTTCCGACCTGAAGAACAGCTGATTTTTTGAGACGAAATTTCGTCTCACCTCTGTTTTTTTCGGGTGAGATCTTCTCAAAAAATCTGTGAAAAGCATTGACATCCGCCCGGTTTTCGCCTATTGTATAGGCAAGGCCGTTTTGGCAAAATGATATGTGATCCCATACAAAGGAGGAACCATCATGTCTTTCGCATTTTCCCGCCGCTCGTTCCTGAAATACACTGCCGTCGCCGCTGTCGCTGTTGCCGGTGCCAGCCTGTTCACCGGCTGCAAAGTCGATACCAGCGACTCCTACAACGCGCTCCGCACGACGCCCGGTGAACTCACGGTCCTGCAGGTCACTGCCGCCATGGGCAAGTATGTGGAGGCCAGCAAGAGCTACACCGCACCGGATGTCACCGGTACGACCATTGCTTTCCCCTTTAAGATCACCAATGGCCGCGCCAACCCCATCTATGTGAACCCCAACAACTTCAAGGCCACCGTTCTCAACGATAAAGACGAGTTCATCACCAAGTATACGGCTTCCAACGGCCTGACCCTGGATGCCACTCTGTGCGATACCAACCTGAAGAAGGGCGCCTCCGTGTCGGGTAATATCAACCTGAAGCTGGGTGCTGCTCTCGAACCGGGCCAGTCCATCGTGCTGACCTACTGCCCCGACCTGCAGTACAACGAGTACTCCCTGAACTGGAAGACCACCCGCAAAAAGGACTGATCTTCCACAATTGTTCCGCATCTTCCGCCCGGACTGGTTCCGGGCGGTTTTTGTTTGCCCGCGTTCTGGCAAGGTGTCACAATTCTCCCTCTGATTTTCAGCAGTTTTGTATCTTGTGTACAGGGTGTTTTTCCTTTACAATAGGGTCATGGAAAAGGATGGGAGCGCAGCGGCTCAGAACATGCCGCCGCGCTGTTTGTTTTCCGCCCGGAACCGGAAGTCCGGACTTTTGATGAACAGGAGTGTTGCAGTTATGATCAACATGGTAAAGCTACCCACCAATAAGAGCAGTCTGTTCCTGCGCGTGGCAAAGGGGCATTTTGCCACCAGCCACAGCCATATCAACTATTACATCGACGTGACCACCCAGAAATCCCGTCTGTCCGAGGCCAAGGCCGTGGCAAAGGAGCTGGTGGCTGCCTATCAGCATAGCACCATCGTGGATACCGTCCTCTGCCTGGACGGCACCCAGGTCATCGGCACCTGCCTGGCCAACGAGCTCACGAAAGACGGCTTCGCCAACATGAACGCCCACCAGACCATCTATGTCATCACCCCGGAGTACACCACCGGCAGCCAGATCATCCTGCGCGACAATCTGGCCCCCATGGTCAAGGGCAAGCATGTGCTCATTCTGGCGGCTTCCATCACCACCGGCTACACCGCACAGGCCGCCATCGAGGCTGTCAACTACTACGGCGGCACGGTCGCAGGCCTGTCGGCCATCTTCGCCACCGCCACCGACTGCCTGGGCATCCCGGTCACGTCCATCTTCGACCCGTCCAACCTGCCCGACTACGCCAGCTTCGATTCCCGCGACTGCCCCCTGTGCAAGGCGGGCCAGCGTATCGACGCCCTCGTCAACAGCTTCGGTTATTCCGCCCTGTAAGCTGCCCCCATCGTCCTCTTCTGCCCCGCCGCACCGGACACGCTCCTGTTCCCATGCGGCGGGGTTTTCTGTGCGCAAAAATGCCCCCGGAGGGCCTTTCGCAGCTCTCCGGGGGCATTCTGTGTGCGTTGTGCTTTGGCGCACACGACCGGCGTTTTACTCGATTGCAATCAGATTCGGGTTCTCAGGCAAAGCCTTCGTCTGCTGAGGAGCAGGCAGCTCGACGTGCAGGACGCCATCCTCGAACTTTGCGTGGATGTCTTCCTTCTTCACATCGCCCACATAGAAGCTGCGGGCGCAGGTGCCGGAGAAGGATTCGCGCCGCAGATAGCGGCCCTCTTTGTCCTTTTCGTCATTGCTGTGGCTGCGCACTGCCTGAATGGTCAGGTAGCCGTCGTTCAGATCCATCTGAACGTCTTCCTTCTTGCAGCCCGGCAGGTCAACGGCCATCTCGTAGCCGTTGTCCGTCTGTTTGACATCGGTCTTCATCATGTTTGCACCGCGCTTACCAAAGGTATCACGAGCCTCACGGTTCATCATACGTTCCAGTGCAGCGTCATTCCAGAACGGATCGAAGAAATCATCGAACAGGTTTTCATGGAAAACAGTCGGCATAAGCATAAATCATTCCTCCAATCCCGGCGTTCGGGTCGGGGCAAAAAATCTGAAGCGTCCACTCGGAAAGGCTTTCCGGAGCGCCTTGCGGCTCTCCGTTTGCCCTTCCTCCTGAGCACGGCCCTGTTATAGCACATGATTTTAGCACTGTCAATAGTAGAGTGCTAAAATTCACAGAAGGATAACAGTTTGATAAAATCCCATGCGATTTTTCCTCAAATCATGCTTCTCTGCGTCTGTTTTCGGTTTGTGCGCTGCCGTTCAGCGCTTTTCCTGTTTCGGGAAGACGAAGGGGTCGTGCCGATAGACGGCCACAAGGTAGGCTGCCATGACGCACCAGATGATGGGCTCACAGAGGATGACCGCATCGTACCCAAACTTCGGGATGAACAGCACGACGAAGACGACCTTGCCCACCAGCTCGATGACGCTGGAGAAGAGCGGCAGCACCTTGTTGCCAAGGCTCTGCAGGGCGTAGCGGGTGGAGAGCAGGATGCCCAGCACCGCGTAGAACGGTGCGTTCCAGAGCAGGTAGCGGGCACCGTTTTCAAGCACGATGGGCTCGCTGGAGCCGGAGACGAAGGCCACCATCCACGGCGCTGCCACCCGCATCAGCAGAACCGCAGCCACGGCTACGACGACCGAGTAGAGGTAGATCTCCTTCATCCCCTTGCGGACGCGGTCCGGCTGGCCCGCGCCGCAGTTCTGAGAAACAAAGGTCGAACCCGCCGACGCCATGCTCAGCAGCGGCATATCGGTGAACATGAACATCTTGCGGGCGGCGGTGTGCCCGGCGATGACCAGTGTGCCCAGCCCATTGATGCCATACTGCAAAACGACCGAGCCTGCCGAGACGATGCTGCTCATCAGGCCCATGCAGATGCTCTGGCTGAACAGCTCCCAGTACAGATGCCGGCCGACCCGGAAGTGTTTTTTCTCCGGGAGGAGCAGCTTGACTTTGGCGAACACATACGCGATGCAGAGCAGGACCGACACGCCCTGGGAGATGACCGTAGCCACCGCTGCGCCCTGCACCCCCATCCCCATCCGGGCGATGAAGAGCAGGTCCAGCAGGATGTTCAGGCCCGACGAGAGGAGCAGGAAGACCAGCGGCATAAAACTGTTGCCGATGGCGCGGAGCAGACCGGCGCAGAGGTTGTAGGCGAACATGACGAGGACGCCGTAGTCGATGACGATGATGTAGCGGTAGGCGTCCTCAAGGATCTCCGCCGGGGTGTCCAGCAGCTCCAGCAGCGGGTGCAGGCCCACCGCGCCCGCCAGCGTGATGCAGAGCGAGGCAATGAGGCCGATGACAAGGGAGCCTGCCACCGTCTTCTTGAGCAGATCGTGATCCTGCGCCCCGTAGGAGCGCTGCGACGATGGCAAGGCCGTTGCCGATGCCGAGGCCAAAGCCCACCAGAAGCTCGTAGATCGAGCCGCAGGAGCCAATGGCGGCCAGTGCCGTGTCGCCCAGCACATTGCCCACGATCATGGTGTCCACCGTGTTGTAGAGCTGCTGGAACAGGTTCGAGACGAAGATGGGTAGCATGAAGACGACCAGGCTCTTGAAAATGGGGCCGTGCATCAGGTCTACGTTCATCGTAAATGGGGATCTTTTTTCGGTTTGGGTCATGCAGTTCCTCCTATCAGACCGGAAAATGACCCTCTCCGTCTGGGACAGAGAGGGCCATTCTGATGATACCGTTACAGTTCCTGTGCTTCGAAGCCGTTGACGTTGAGCACATCCACCTGGGTGAAGCCTGCGGCCCGGAGGGCAGCGGCTGCTTCGTCAAAGTCGAAGGTCAGGCTGGCCGTGTCGTGGGCATCGGCCGTGATGATGACCCTGCCGCCCATCTTCTGCCACTCGCCCAGCAGCCAGGCACCGGGGTAGAAGTCCTTGCGGTAGCCGCGGTAGACGCCGCCGGTGTTCACTTCCAGCCGGCAGCCGTGCTCTTTGGCCACAGCCAGTGCCTTGAGGGCTGCGGCCTTGTAGCGGGGAGACTCCTCGTCGAAGAACTCGCCGTCGGCGTTCAGCTTCTTGATGAGGTCGATGTGGGCCAGGATGTCCGGGCCTTTGGCCGCCACCTTTTCCACCTCGGCAAAGTAGGCCTCCACAGCGGCCAGCGGGTCGCCGTCGAAGTCGTCGTAGATGCAGTCGTGCAGGTCCTGCGGGCGGAAGTCGATCTCGTAATACTTGCCGGTGTTCTTGCCGTACAGGTGGTGCGCGGCGCCGATCCAGTAATCGTAGGTTTCGGGCTTATCCTCGCTCAGCACGTCCCACTCGATGCCGCAGAGGATGTCCACCTTGCCCTTGTACTCGGTCTTGAGCTTGGCGATGGTGGCCTTGTACTGGGCCGTGCGGCTGGGGCTCATGCAGTATTCACGGTCGCGCTGGGTGTAGCTATGGCCCGTGAAGCCCAGTGTAGTCAGGCCCTGCGCACACGCAGCGCTGGCCATCTCCTGCAAGGTATTTCTGCCGTCGCACATCGTCGAGTGGCAATGGACACTGGACTTCTTGTAATCTGCCATAGAAACTCACTGCATCCTTTCCTGTTTGACCTTGTGGTCAATGACGTGACGTTTTTCCAGTTCACGGGTGACGTCCTCCACCGTGATGCCGGCCTGCACCATCAGCACCAGCACATGGTATGCCAGATCGCTGATCTCGTAGATGGTCTCGGCGCTGTCTTCCTTTTTTCGCCCGCAATGATGACCTCGGTGCACTCTTCGCCCACCTTTTTCAGGATCTTCTCCTTGCCCTTCTCGAACAGGTAGGTGGTGTAGCTGCCCTCCTGGGGGTCGGTCTTGCGGCCTTTGATGAGCGCATAAAGCCCCTGCCAGCTGAACTGCTTCAGTTCCGGCGAGAGATACACTTCGTTGAAGAAGCAGCTCTCGGCACCGGTGTGGCAGGCGGGGCCGCTCTTGACCACCTCCACCACCAGCGCGTCGGCGTCACAGTCGGCGGTGATGGACACCACATGCTGGACATTGCCGCTGGTGTCGCCCTTGCGCCAGATCTCCTGGCGGCTGCGGCTCCAGAACACGGTCCGGCCCTCGGCGATGGTCAGCGCCAGCGTCTCGGCGTTCATGTAGGCGAGGGTCAGCACCTCTTTGGTGTAGTGGTCCTGCACGATGGCAGGGATGAGGCCCTTTTCATCAAATTTCAATTCCATCGTAGTTCTCCTCCCCCTCAAAAGGGGATACTTACAGTTTATCCTAAATGGGGCCGAAACGCAAGAGCTTAGACCCGCATTTCGATGCCATTTTCGTTCAGGTAGGCTTTCAGGTCGGCAATGGAGAGCAGTTTCTGGTGGAAGATGCCCGCCGCAAGGCCCGCGTCGATGCCCTTGTGGTGGAACAGTTCCAGAAAATCTTCTTTTTTTTGCCTGCGCCGCCGCTGGCGATGATGGGCACGTGCACCCGCGCGGCCACGGCGTCCAGCATCTCAAGGTCGAAGCCGTTGCGCACGCCGTCGGTGTCGATGCTGTTCAGGCAGACCTCCCCGGCACCGTGGTCCACGCACCAGCCGATCCAGTCCAGCGCATCCCGGCCGGTGTCCTCGCGCCCGCCCTTGGCAAACACGCGGAACTGGCCGTCCACCCGCTTGACATCGGCCGAGAGGACGACGCACTGGTTGCCGTAGCGCTGGGCCGCCGCCGGGATCAGGTCGGGGTCCTGCAGCGCACCGGAGTTGACGCTGACCTTGTCGGCCCCGCACTTGAGCACCCGGTCAAAGTCTTCCAGCGTGTGGATGCCGCCGCCCACCGTCAGCGGGATGAAGATCTCGCTCGCCACCTGGGTGAGGATATCGGTGAAGAGGGCGCGGCCCTCAAAGCTGGCCGTGATGTCGTAGAACACCAGCTCATCGGCCCCGGCCGCGTTGTAGAGCCGGGCCATCTCCACCGGGTCGGCCACATCCTTGATGCCCTCAAAGTTCGTGCCCTTGACCACCCGGCCATTCCGGACGTCCAGACAGGGAATGATGCGTTTCGTTATCATGTTCTGCTCCCTTCCGGTTCAGCGCTGCACCCGCGCAGCGCAGCGTTTCAGGTCCAGCACACCGGTGTACAGGCTCTTGCCCAGGATGGCCGCCGCCACGCCCATCCGGTCCAGCTCTTCCAGCTCGGCCTCCGACGAGATGCCGCCGCTGGCCGTGAAGGCCACGCCGGGCACTTCGGCCTGCAACTGCCGGTAGAGAGCCAGATTCGTGCCCTGCATCGCGCCGTCGCAGGCGATGTCGGTGTAGATGATGGCCCGGCAGCCCGCCTCGGCCAGCCGCTTGCAGAAGTCCACGCCCTGTTCGGCGCTGACCTCCTTCCAGCCGTGGATGGCAACATAGCCATCCTTGGCGTCCACGCCCACGGCGATCCGGTCGCCGTACTTTTTCAGCATCCGGGCCGTGAAGTCGAAATCCGTCACGGCCACGCTGCCCAGGATGCAGCGGCCCACGCCGAGGGAGAGATATGTTTCGATCCGCTCCTCGGTGCGGATGCCGCCGCCCACCTCAATGTACAGGCCGCCCTGCTTTGCCAGCGCGGCGATGGTATCGTAGTTGGAAAGGGTGCCGTCCTTTGCGCCGTCCAGATCGACGACATGGAGATTTTTGGCCCCGGCTTCCAGGAACTCCCGCGCCTGTGCACAGGGGTCTTCGCCGTAGACGGTCATCCGGTCGTAGTCGCCCTGCGTCAGGCGGACGACCTTTCCGTCCCGTAGATCAATGGCTGGAAATAATTGCATCGGGTAGATTTCCTCCTGATTATAACTTTTTTCTCTGTACAACCTCTCCGTCACGATTTCATCGTGACGGAGAGGTTCACAATTCACTGAAGGCTTTCAGGATGCGCAGGCCGGTGTCTCCGCTCTTTTCGGGGTGGAACTGGGTTCCATACACCCGGCCCGCACGGACCACGCCGGTGACGGGGATGGAATAATCGCTCACCGCCAGCGTGCTCTCCGCACAGTTCGTGCCGTAGTAGCTGTGCACGTAGTAGACGTATTCGCCCTCGTGGATGTAGCGGAACAGCGGGTCGTCCCGGACGATGTGCAGCGCGTTCCAGCCGATCTGCGGCACCTTCAGCGTCCGGTCTGCAAGGTCGGGTTCCAGCGGGCAGACCTCGCCTTTCACGAAGCCCAGGCCCGCGTGTTCGCCGTACTCATAGCTTTTCAAACAGCAGCTGCATCCCCAGGCAGATGCCCAGCAGCGGCTTTTTGGCGGCTTCTTCCCGGAGGACGGGCACCAGGCCGGTGGCTTCCAGCTTGGCCATGGCGTCGCCGAACGCCCCCACACCGGGCAGGATGAGCCGGTCGGCCGCGCGGATGACCGCCGGGTCGGCGGTGACGACGGCCTCCTGCCCCAGATGGGCCAGGCTCGACTTCAGGCTGAACAGGTTGCCCACCGCCATAATCAATGATCGCGATCATACCAGCAGTCCTTTCGTGGAGGGGATCTCGTCCCGGTGGGCGGCGTCGATCTTGACCGCTGCAGCCAGCGCGTGGCCTGCGCCCTTGAAGCAGGCTTCGAGGATGTGGTGGGTGTTCTCGCCCGCGAACTGGACGAAGTGGACCGTGGCGGGCACGCTGCGGGCAAAGCCCAGCCAGAACTCCGAAGCGCACTCCACATCAAAATCGCCGACCTTTTCGGTCTTGCAGCGGACATCCCAGTTCAGGGTGCACCGGCCGGACAGGTCCACGGCGCAGAGCACCAGTGCCTCATCCATGGGCAGATAGAAGCTGCCGTAGCGGCAGATGCCCCGCATATCGCCCAGCGCCCTGGCAAACGCCTGCCCCAGCGCGATGCCGATGTCCTCGGCGGTGTGGTGGTAGTCCACCTCCACGTCGCCGTGGCAGGTGAGCACCAGATCGAACCGGCCATGCCGCGCAAACAGCTCCAGCATGTGGTTCAGAAACCCGCAGCCGGTGTCCACCTGATACCGGCCTGCGCCGTCCAGATTGAGGGTCAATTCGATCTGCGTCTCGTTGGTGTTGCGTTCCAAACTCACTTCCCGCATGGGTCAGTCCTCCAGTATCTTGTCCAGCGCGGCCAGCAGCGCCTGCATCTGGGCCGGTGTGCCGATGGTGATGCGCAGCCAGCTGTGGATGCGCGGTGCATCGAAATGCCGCACCAGCACACCGTTTTCCTTCAGTTTTCGGTACAGGGTGCCGCCGTCCTGCCGTGCCGTGCGGGCGAACAGGAAGTTCGACCGGCTGTCCAGCACCGTGAAGCCGCGCGCTTCCAGCTGCTGCCGGGTCCAGCTGCGCGTCTTGACGATGGCGGCGCGGGTGGTGTCGAAGTAGGCGGTATCTTCCAGCGCGGCCTGCCCGGCTTTCAGGGTCAGGCGGTTGATGTTGTAGGGGTTCAGGCTGAACTTGACCCGGTTCAGGTCGGCGATGAGCTTCGCGTTGCCCATGGCCAGACCCAGCCGGGCACCGGCCAGCTGGCGGGACTTCGAGAAAGTCTGCACCACCAGCAGGTTCTCGTACCGGTCGATGAGGGGCACACAGCTCTCCCCGCCGAAGTCCACATACGCTTCGTCCACGATGACCACATGGTCGGGGTTGGCCTGCAGGATGCCCTCGATGGCGCTGCGGGGCAGGGCCAGACCGGTGGGGGCGTTGGGGTTGGCCAGCACGATGGTGGTGTTCAGGCCGTAATAGTCGGCGGGGTCCAGCGTGAAGTCCTCCCGCAGCGGGATGATCCGGCTGGGGATGTGCATCAGCCCGCACCAGACGCCGTAGCAGCCGTAGGTGATGTCTGCATAGGCCAGCGGGTGCTCCTCGTCGCAGAAGGCCCGCAGCGCGAAGAAGAGGTTCTCGTCGCTGCCGTTGCCGGGCATGATCTGGTCCGGCTGCAGCCCGAAGTGCTTTGCCGCTGCGTTCAGCAGCTCGGCACAGGCCGGGTCGGAGTAGAGGCGCAGCTTTCCACCTCGGCACGGCTCACGGCCTCCAGCACCGCCGGGGAGGGCGGATAGGGGCTTTCGTTGGTGTTCAGCTTGATGTACTGCTGATCCTGCGGCTGCTCGCCGGGGGTGTAGGGGGTCACATTCATCAATTTTTCTGATAGAAAACGGCTCATTGCAGTTGTCCTCCGTTTTTCTGTAGCTTTACCGCTCTGCCAAAGGCTCCCCTCATAGGGGAGCTGTCACGCGGAGCGTGACGGAGAGGTTTATTCGTAGCGGATCGTCACGCTTCTGGCGTGGGCGTGCAGACCCTCGCGCTCGGCAAAATCGGCGATGCGGGGGGCCACCGCCTCCAGCGCATCGCGGGTGTAATAGAGGAAGCTGGACTTCTTGACGAAGTCGTCCACGCCCAGGGGGCTGGAGAAGCGGGCCGTGCCGCTGGTGGGCAGGGTGTGGTTCGGGCCGGCGAAGTAATCGCCCAGTGCCTCCGGGACGTTCCGGCCCAGGAAGATGCTTCCCGCATTCTTGATCTCGTTCAGCACACCGAAGGGGTCTTCCACGCAGACTTCCAGATGTTCCGGCGCAATGATGTTGCAGGCTTCAATGGCCTTGTGCAGGTCGGTGCAGACGATGATCTTGCCGTTGTCGTCCACGCTGGCGCGGGCGATGGCGGCACGGGGCAGCTGGGGGATCTGGACTTCCAGCTCTGACTGCACGGCTTTGGCCAGCGCTTCGCTGTCGGTCACGAGGACGGGGCTGGCCAGCTTGTCGTGCTCGGCCTGGCTCAGCAGGTCTGCCGCCACCCAGGCCGGGTCACACCCGCCGTCTGCCAGCACCAGGATCTCGCTGGGGCCGGCGATCATGTCGATGCCCACCTTGCCGAAGACCTTCCGCTTGGCCGTGGCCACGTAGATATTGCCGGGGCCGACGATCTTATCCACGGCCGGGATGCTCTCGGTGCCGTAGGCCAGCGCGGCCACCGCCTGTGCGCCGCCGGTCTTGAAGATCTTCGTCACGCCCGCCGTAGCGGCAGCGGCCAGGATGACCGGATTCACCCTGCCGTCCTTTCCGGCGGGGGTGGTCATAACGATCTCCGACACCCCGGCCACCTTAGCCGGGATGACATCCATCAGCACCGTAGAAGGATAAGCCGCCGTGCCGCCGGGCACATAGACGCCCGCCTTTTCGATGGGGGTGTATTTCTGGCCCAGCACCACGCCGGGCTTGTCGTTCATCACGAAATTCTTGTGCACCTGCTGGCGGTGGAAGGCCTCAATGTTGGCAGCGGCCTCCTTCAGCGTCTCCAGGAAATAGGGGTCCATGTTCGCGAAGGCCTCGTCGATCTCCGCCTGGGTCACCTGCAATTCTTCGATGGACGCGCCATCGAATTTCAGGGCGTATTCCTTCAGGGCCGCATCGCCGCGGGCGCGGACGTCGGCAAGGATGCCGTCCACGACATCCTCCACATTCTTTTCGGCGCGGATGTCCCGGTTCAGAATTTCTTCCGGTCTCAGTTCGTCAAATTGGTACAGCTTGATCATTTTGCAGCCTCCTGTAAGGTCTCCCGCAGTTGTTCGAGCATTCGGTCCACTTCCCGGTGTTTGAACTGGTAGCTGGCCTTGTTGGCGATGAACCGGGCCGAAATGGGCAGAAATTCGGTCACGACCTTCAGGCCGTTCTCCCGCAGGGTCGTGCCGGTCTCCACGATGTCCACGATGACATCCGAAAGGCCCAGGATGGGGGCCAGCTCAATGGAACCGTTCAGCTTGATGATATCAATGTCCCGCCCGATGGACGCATAGTAGTTCTTGGCGATGTTCACGAATTTGGTGGCGACCCGCACCGGGCGGCTGGGGTCGTCCTGATAGTCGTTCGGCGCTGCCACGCACATCCGGCATCTGCCGAGGCCGGTGTCCAGCAGCTCGTACACATCGGCGGAGGCTTCGGTGAGGATGTCCTTTCCCACGATGCCCACATCCGCCGCGCCGTGCTCGACATAGATGGCCACATCGCTGGGCTTGACGAGGAAGTACCGGATGCCCGCTTCGGGGTTCTCGACCACCAGCTTCCGGGTAGCATTGTAGTCCTCGGCGCAGCCGTAGCCGATGCGGGCCAGCAGGCCATAGACCTTATCGCCCAGACGGCCTTTCGGCAGAGCCACATTCAGCATCACCCGGTCGGTCTTCTGCTGCTGGACCGGCGGCAGCGGGGCGCTCAGGCGGTCCAGCTCATCCAGATAGACCGCAAACCCGATGGCGTCCGCGCCGGGGGTGAATTTCTGCATCAGCAGGTCGTAGCGTCCGCCCTTGAGCAGCGGGCGGGGCAGGCCCTGCAAATAGCCCTGAAAGACCAGCCCGTTGTAATACTCCATCTCGCCCGCCAGCGAGAGGTCCAGCCGGACGCTCCCGCCCCCGGCGCTCAGAGAGCGTGTCAGCGCCCGCAGCTCGGCGGCTGCGGCCCGCATCCGGTCGTTTTTGCAGAAAGCCTCGGCGCGGGTCAGCGTCTCTTCGCAGCCGCCGCAGAGGGTCAGCAGCGCACACAGCGTATCGGCCCCGGCATCGTCCAGCCCGGCGGCCTTTGCGGCGGCCCGCAGCTCGTGGGCGTTCTTCTCGCGCAGCAGGTCCAGCAGGGCGGGACGGGCCGTTTCGGGCACTGCCAGCGCATCCAGCAGACCGAACAGATACCCCATGTGGCTCAGCTCCAGCACCCAGGCCGCGCCCAGCTGTTCCAGCGATTTTGCCGCCAGCCCGACTGTCTGCTGCACCTGCGCTTCGCCCACAGCGCCCAGCATCTCCAGGCCCATCTGCGCGATCTCCTTGAAGGTGTGGCTCTCTGCCGAGGGGCGGTAGACGTTCTCGTGGTAGTAATATTTCAGCGTCTCGCCGGGGGCGGGCTGGGCCGTCTTGGCAATGGAGAGGGTCACGTCCGGCTTGAGCGCCAGCAGACGTCCGTCCAGATCGGTGAAGGTGATGACCTGTTCCGACGACAGAAAGCTGCGGTTCTCCTGATACAGACCGTATTCCTCAAAGCGGCCCATGTGGTATTTGCGGCAGCCCGCCGCCTCATACAATGCCCGCAGCGCAAAGGAGGCCCGCTCCTTCGGCTGCAGATCCGACAGATCAAATCCCATGCTGGTTTCCCTTTCCTCTTTCCTGCCCTGTGTGCGGCACCGTCCGCGCCATTTGCTCTGCGAAATCGTTCTTGAATTTATTTTACTTTATCTTGATAAAGTTGTAAAGCACGAAAGTATCAAACTTTTCTCTTTTATCTTACCGTTTTTCTGTGCGTTTGTACAGAAACGCGAAATTGTTTCATCGTACCGGCAAATCAGATGATGTGTTCCGCAAACGCACCGCTCCCCAAAGCGCAAAAATGCCCCGCCGGGCGCAGGATGCGCACAGCGGGGCAAAACGCGATTCTTCGGGGGCCGGCTCAGCGATCCAGCAGGGCCAGCACACCGCTCTTCGGGCGGGCACCGACCGCCTGATTGACGAGCCTGCCGTTCTGGAAGACCAGCAGCGTGGGGATGCTCATGACGCCGAACTGGGCGGCGAGGTCCGGCTGCTCGTCCACATTGACCTTGCCCACCTTGACGTCGCTGCGCTCCTCGGCCACCTCGTCCACGATGGGCGAGAGCATCCGGCAGGGGCCGCACCAGCTGGCCCAGAAGTCCAGCAGCACCGGCTTTTCGCTGTGCAGCACCTCGGCGTCAAAATTTTCGGTCGTGATCGTGATGGGTTCCATATCTTCTACCTCCTGCGGGTGTGTTTGTTGTTCGATGGTCTTAGTATACCCCAAATGCCGCCCCGCTTCCGTAACCGGGTCACAAAACACCACAAAAAGCGGCGGCCCGCCCCGATTGGGGAGAGCCGCCGCCTTTCATTGTTCTTTGGAGTATTCCGGGCTGTCTGGCCTCAATGTTTTAGGCAGTCACGATGACCAGAGCGGTGATGGGCCACAGGCTGACAGCAGCCGTACCAGCGCAGATGCCCTTGAATGCGCTGATCAGATCCTTCTGCAGGTAGTTCACATAGGTGTTCATGCCGCCCTCCAGCAGAGCTGCGGTATCCTGGCCCTTGTGCGCTGCGACATAGTTGCGGGTAGCGACCATGCCCTTGTAGTAGTTGTACAGGCCCCAGATGCCGAATGCAGTGCTAGCCAGAGCAGAAATAGCACCAATAGCGCTGCCGCCCTGCGTATAGGTCATTTCCTCTTCGTTCATGACGTTGTAGTTCGCGGGCATCTTCATCTTGTTTTCCATAATAACACTCCTTTGAAAAAGCAATAATATCCCAAGCAGTGCATTCGCTGCACTGCAGGTTTCCAAACAAATGCTAAGGGGTTCCAAGAGGCATCCGGGGCTGTCTGCTCAGATGAGCATCAGCACCACGCTGACCGGGGCCAGACCCACCACCGCAGCGGTGGAGACCACATCCCGCAGGAAGTTGGACGGGCTCTGGCTCATGTCCTCGCCGATATCATCCAGCGCACGGCCGATCACCGTAAAGACATTGCCCTTGCGGTTCTCCTTCTGGTTCAGCCAGCTGCGGGCCGTTCCGATGCCCCAGACATAGCTGGCACCCAGCACCACAGCTCCTACGACCGTTGCCGCCGTCGAGAGCGCATCCAGATAGCCGCCGCCCTCAACATAAGTCATCTCATCTTCCGACACCACGGCGCAGTGTGCGGGCATCTTCAGTTCGTTCTTCATCTTTCGTTTTCCCTCATTTCGACGGTTTCTGTTCCTCCGCCGCATACAGCAACCCTGCTGCATTCCTCACTCACTCTTTATACGCTCATTTTACTACGTCTGTCGATTTTCTGCAATAGATTCTGTGCAAAACTATGAAAAATCGGAAAGTCGCATGAAAACTTCGCGAAAAGTTTGTGAAAAAAGACTGCGTTTTTTCACAGCTCAACCTGCCACGCCCGCACGGTAGAGATACGGGTCGCTGGTAAAGCTGGAATAGCTGTACAACACCAGGACGGCGTCGTAGTCGTTGTCTGCGATGAGCTGGTCCAGACCGTAGTTGTAATTGCGGAAGTCCACCACATCGATGGCCGCATAGTTTGCCGTCAGATACGGCACGAAGCTGTTGGCGTAGCTGTCCTTGATGACGAGGATCTTGCCGGTGCCGTCGCCCTCCACCCGGCTCAGGCCGTTGTTGCCGTGGAGGAACATGGCGTACTTGTCGTAAACGTCCAGCTTGCCCGTATCGTACAGGCCGGTCTGTGTGCCCTCGGTGGGCTGGCCCGGCGCAGTGACGTTCCAGATGGTGAGCCGGTTCTGCAGATCGTACCAGGTGATGGTGTCCGGCTCGGCATTCCAGGTACGCGCCTTGGAGTAGTGGGTGCCGTAGAAGTTTTCCGCCGTCTCCACAGGATGCGCACTGCGGTCAAAGGGCGTCAGGCCCTGCGCTTCGCAGAACTGCTCGTAGGCGTAGTAAGCCCCCAGCGTCGTCCAGTGGTGGTCGGTGCGATAGTACAGATACTCGTCCTTGTGCGCCCGCAGCGCATCGGTGACGCGGAGAAACTGCACCGCCGGGAGCGCCGCCTGCGCTTCGTCGATCCGCCCTTCCTCGTCCATCTGAGGCGCAGCGAGGGGCAGGTCTTCCGGGTAGAGCACTGAGGCCGACGGCACGAGCATGAAGCTCACCTTGCCGGGGTAACGCTCGCCCAGCGACTGCACCGCCGCCAGATTCTTGTTCCAGACCCGCTCTTCGGTGGGCAGAACGCGGTAGCGCCGGGCAAACATCCGGTGCTCCCGCCCCAGCAGGATACCGCCGCTCTGGGTCTTCTGGAACAGGGTCGTCTCGGCCAGGCTCTGCAGGCTGATCCACTGGTCCCGCCCGAAGACCTGATCCTTCACATATTTGGTATAGTTCGTAAAATAGTTGTTCAGCCCATCCACCGACACGGCCGTCAGTTTGGGCCGCTGGGTGAGGGTGGTGTTTTCCATCTCGCTGTAGGCGCGGTCCGGCGTCACCAGGTCCAGCACGAACAGCGCCGCGAAGAACAGGGTGAAAGCTGCCAGCACCGGGTACTGCTTCAGGGAGGAAACACGCTTTTTCGGATCCATGCTTTACGTCCTCCTCAGAAATTGAAATACAGGAACGGGCTGTTCGTGCTGCCCACGACATAGGCCGTGGAGAGCACCAGCAGCACCAGCACCGTGGCCACCCGCGTTGCGGTGCGCTTCTTCAGCAGGTCCCAGATTTTTTCGATGAGCGGGGTGCAGCAGACCACCGACACCGCCAGCAGCACACCGTAATTCCGCAGGAAATACACCGGCGACACACCGCCCGCAGGCACGAAGAGCTTATAGAACAGGTAGTTGAACCCGACGCCCCAGTCGTTGCCCACGAACATGGCCCAGCCCACCACCACGAGGAAGAGGGTGTAGACATGCGGCCAGACTTTGCCTTTTTCAAGGTATTTCAGCAGGAACAGCTTCTCGACGGCCAGCAGGATGAAGTAGTACAGACCCCAGCAGATGAAGTTCCAGTCCGCGCCATGCCAGATGCCGGTGAGCAGCTCCACGACGAAGAGGTTGAAGATCTGCCGCTTGAGGCCCTTGCGGTTGCCGCCCAGCGGGATATAGACATACTCCCGGAACCAGCCGGACAGGGTCATGTGCCAGCGCCGCCAGAATTCCGTGATGGAGCGCGAGATATAGGGGTAGTTGAAGTTCTGCGGGAAATCAAAGCCCAGCATCTTGCCCATGCCGATGGCCATCATGGAATAGCCGGAAAAGTCGAAATACAGCTGCAAAGAATAGGCGATGACGCCCAGCCAGACCAGCGCCGTGGAGGCATTGCCCAGACCCACATAGGTGGTGGAGGGGCTGTTCTGGATGCCGATGATGTCGGTCCAGAGCGCGCCCACGGCATCCGCCAGCAGGACTTTCTTCGCCAGACCGAAGGTGAACAGGGTCATGCCCTCCTCGATCTGCCGGAGGCTGTAGCGATGTTCGTAGACATGCAGCTGAGCCGAGACATCGCGGTATTTGACGATGGGGCCTGCGATGAGCTGTGGGAACATGACCACATAGGCACCAAAATCAATGATGTTGTGCTCGGTCTTCACATCCCGGCGGTAGACATCAATGGTGTAGGAAAGGGTCTGGAAGGTGTAGAAGCTGATGCCCAGCGGCAGGGTGCTGATGCCCTGAATGGCCGCGAACTGAGTGCCGAACAGGCTGTTCAGGCTGGAGAGGACGAAGTTCGCATACTTAAAATAGAACAGCATCCCCAGGCTCCCCGCCAGAGCCACCAGCAGCAGCGCCGTGCGGGCGGCGGGCTTGTCCTCCATGCGTTCCAGCCCCAGGCCGCAGAGGTAGTTGATGAGGATGAGGGCCAGCATGACCGGGAAAAACCGGACTTCGCCCCAGCAGTAGAACACCAGACTGCACACAAAGAGCACGGTGTTCTTGAGTTTGGCGGGCGCAAGGTAATAGAGCGCCAGCGTGATGGGGAGAAACCGGAACAAAAAAAGGATGGTGCTGAAAACCAAGGTGTTCCTCCTTTGAAAAAGGGCCGATGCCGCCAAGGCACCGGCCCACGATGATCGTTGTTACTTGAGCAGAACGTCGTTGACGGCGTCGGTCAGGTCTTCCGTGCACGCGTTGGAGGCAATGACCATCACCACGCGGTCGGCGCTGTTGGCGATGACGGCATTTTCCACATTGGCCTGTGCCGCGGCAAACTCGGCATAGTTGCCGTAGAAAGCCACCTGGTCCTGCTGGTAGGCCTTCAGGGCCTCCACGATCTCTTCGGCCTTGCCCTCTGCCGGCTCGATGACCAGCACCAGACCAGCATCGCCGTTGTCGTTGCTCTTCACGCCCTTATAGCTGGCCACATCCTCCGCCTTCAGGCCGAAATCGTACTCGATGTTCATGGCAGCGATCTCGAACTGGTTGGAGATGGGGTTGGCTTCCAGCAGCGCATCTACCTCGTCGGCCAGCGCATCGGGGCTGTTGGTGCCGTCGTCGGGCAGGGCGCTCTCCGCCTGGGACAGCACCACCGAGGACGCCGCCGGGCTTGCCGAGGACGCCGTGGAAGAGGAAGCCGCGCCGCCGCAGCCTGCGAGCAGAGCGCAGCCCAGCGTGGCAGCCACAGCGGACAGTATCAGTTTTGAACGGATCTTCATAGATTATTCCTTCTTTTGCATTCATTACACTCAAGCCCGGCGCTGTGCCTTCCGGCGCGGCTGGCCGGGCCATTGCTATCTTACCATACCCTTGCCGGAAATGCAAAGGTTCGCGCAAATTTTTACGGTTTCTTCACCGGTCTTTGCCAGCGCTTTTCCGCTCAGCCCGCAAGGGTGTGCAGCTGGGCGATGTAGTCCTCGAAGCACAGGCCGCTGGCGCTGATCTTCCGGGCATTTTCCACGCCCACATAGCGCCAGTGCCAGGGCTCGTAGGTGATCTCGGTCTGAGCCTCGGCCCCCTTGGGGTAGCGCAGGATGAACCCGTAATCTGCCGCGTGCTCGCACAGCCAGCGGAAGGCCGTGGTGTTCTCAAAGCCCTCGTCCAGGCCGGTGTGCTCCGGGCTGTTCAGGTCTGCGGCCAGACCGCAGTTGTGCTCCGAATAGCCCGGCGGGTTAACGACCGCCGCCGCCTTTTCCTTGGCTGTGGCCAGGTCGTAGCCCTGGTCGGTGTAGTATTTCGTCTTCCGCTCGTACAGACCGGTCTGGTACTTGACGCTGCGGTAGCCGCTCTGCATCCAGATGGTCACATTTTCGGCGGCAGCGGCTTTCTGCATCTCCAGAAAGGCATCGCAGGCCACGGTCTGCAGCGTCTTGTTCACAGCGGTCTTCGAGCCGCACTCCTTGGTCTCAAAGGTATAGTCGTCCGGCATCTTGTTGGTGTGGTTCACCAGCACCATCAGCGGGTCGGCCAGCATAGCAGCGGCCTCGTCGGCGGTCAGGCCCAGAGCATTGCCATTGGTCTCCTCCACCGTGCTGGACGCTGCCGGAAGCAGGCTGTTCTCCGCATCCTCCGCCGGGGCGCTGGCCGCGCTGGCGGAAGGCACCGGGGCGTGGCGGTTGAGCAGGAACGCAGCCCCGCCCACGAACAGGCAGACAGCGGCGGTCAGCCCGGCCACCCGGCGGATGGCACGGCTGCGACGGCGGCGGCGCACTTCGGCGCGGGTCATGCGGCGGTGCGGTTGGTTCACAGGTCGTTGATTCATAAGGCTTCTCCTTGTATATTCTCTCCGGGCCGGGGACATCCTATCCCCGGAGGTGTTCTGCATGAAACTGACAGCGCAGGAATATGCGCGGCGGGTGCAGCGGGCAGGCCCGCATTCGCCGCTGGGCACCGACTGCCTGTGGGCTTTCGGCGTGGGCGGCGGCATCTGCCTGCTGGGCGAGGTGCTCCGCCAGTGGTATCTGGGTCTGGGGCTCGAAGCCGACCTTGCCGGTACCCTGACCAGCTGCACCCTCATCGCCCTCTCGGCGGTGCTGACGACGCTGGGCCTTTACCAGAAACTCGCCGCCCGCGCGGGGGCCGGGTCGCTGGTGCCCATCACGGGCTTCGCCAACGCCGTGGTCAGCGCGGCCATCGAGTTCAAGACCGAGGGCCGCGTGCTGGGCACCGGGGCCAAGATGTTCACCATCGCCGGGCCGGTCATCGTGTACGGCACACTGGCTGCGGTGCTGTACGGCGGGGTGCTTTGGCTGCTGGGCGGCTGATCCCTCTCACTTACCATACGCTTTGCCGGGCGCAAAGATTGCACACTCCCGGCGATTTTCCAGTATACCACAAAATCCGCAAAAAAACATCCCTGAAAGGAGGAATTTCTCATGGCGACCCGGCGCGGCGACACCCTGATTTTCCAGACTCCGCCCGTCATCGCGGCCCATGCGGCGGTGGGCGGCAAAAAAGAGGGGGAAGGCCCCCTTGCGGCGGGCTTCGATGCGCTGAGCGCCGACAACCGGTTCGGCCAGTCCGGCTGGGAAGCCGCCGAGACCCAGCTGCAGCTGCGGGCGGCGCGGCTCTGCCCTGAAAAAAGCGCAGACCACCGAAAAAGAGGTCAGTCTGGCTCTGGCCGGAGACCTGCAGGCCCAGTGCACGGCCTCCAATTACGCCATGCGGACGCTGGGCATCCCCTATGCGGGGCTGTTCGGGGCCTGCAGCACCATGGCCGAAGCGCTGGGGCTGGGGGCTGCGCTCTGCTCAGCCGGGCTGGCCGACGGCCTGCTGGCCATGGCGTCCAGTCATTTCTGCACCGCCGAACGCCAGTTCCGCACCCCGCTGAGCTATGGAGCCGTCCGCACCCCGACCGCCCAGTGGACGGCCACCGCCGCCGGGGCCTGTCTGCTGCGCCCCGCCGGGCAGGGGGTCGGCATCCGGGCCGTGACCTTCGGGCGGGTGCAGGACTATCAGATCCGGGACATCAACAACATGGGCGCAGCCATGGCTCCCGCCGCCAGCGCGACCCTGCTGCACTACCTGCGGGACACCCACGCAGAGCCGCCGGATTTCGATGCCATCTACACCGGCGACCTGGGCCATGTGGGCAGCCAGCTCTTTCGGGAGCTGCTGGCCGCCGAAGGCCTGCTCATCAAGAACCATGTGGACTGCGGCTGCATCCTCTACGACGCCAGCGAGCAGGCCGTGAAGAGCGGCGGCTCCGGTGCGGGCTGCTGCGCGGCGGTGCTCTGCGCCCACATCCTGCCCCGGCTGGAGCGCGGCACCCAGAAGCGGGTGCTCTTCCTCGCCACCGGAGCCTTGATGAGCCAGACTACCTTTCTGCAAAAGGAGAGCATCCCGGCCGTCGCCCATCTGGTGGAGCTGACTGCGCCGGAGAAAGGAGCCGCATCATGAACTATCTCTGGGCTTTCATCATCGGGGGCGGCATCTGCGCCGCCGGGCAGATCCTCATCGACCTGACCGGCCTGACCCCCGCCCGCATCCTGACGGGCTATGTCGTCGCGGGAGTCGTGCTGTCAGCCCTCGGCTGGTACGCCCCGCTGGCCGAGCTGGCCGGGTGCGGGGCCACCGTGCCGCTGCTGGGCTTCGGCCACCTGCTGGCCAAAGGCGTCCGCACCGCATTGCAGGAGGAGGGGGCCATCGGCATCCTCACCGGCGGGCTCACCGCCGCTGCCGCCGGCATCACCACCAGCCTCGTCTGCGGCGTGGTCTGCTCCTGGGTCGGCCGGAGCCACGACCAGAACTAGCCCGCAATAAAAAGCGGCGCTGCTTCGCGCCGGTTCGCGCACGGCGGGTGGTAGGATGCAAAAAAACAAAAACCCCCGCACCGGAAACCGGCACAGAGGTTTTGTTCGTCAGTCGATCACTCGATCAGGCATGAACTCAAGCGTTCTTGTTTGCACGCTTTGCCATACGGCTGATCTTGCGAGAAGCAGTGTTCTTCTTGATGACACCCTTAGCGCGAGCCTTGTCGATCGCGGAAACAGCAGCCAGGACAGTTGCGTCCTTGTCAGCGGCTTTAGCATCGATGGCAGCGTCTGCCTTCTTGACGACTGTTTTCAGGTTGGTCTTAATGGCCTTGTTGTGAGCCTGCTCAGCTGCAGCCTGCACGACGCGGTCCTTCTGAGATTTGATGTTAGGCATTCGTTCCACCTCCTTGGCTACCTATAACAGCGCACCTTATGATACCATATTTGCCGTACCAGCGCAAGCCTTTTTTCGATTTTTGTTTAGAAAAGTTTTCAAAATCCCATACTGAAACTGTAAAACCGGGCCAAAACGGCCCCAAATGCAAATTTCAGATGGGAAAGCGGGATGAATCATGCGGGAAACAGACCTTGCCGATGAGCTGTTCCGGGCACCGGACAGCGCGCCGCCCACCGGTGTGCGGGTGGCCACAGCCAAGCGCGGCGGCGTGACCGTGACGCGGGTGGAGATCGCACGCGAAGGGCTGGAGCGCCCCCGCGGGCGGTACGTGACGCTGGAAGTGCCCCGCGTCAGCCTGCTGGACGAGCGGGACGAATCGGTCATCGAACCGGCTGCGGCAGAGCTGCAGGCCCTGCTGCCTCCGGCAGGGCCGGTGCTGGTGCTGGGCGTCGGGAACCGGCGGGTGACCTCCGATGCCCTCGGCCCCCGGACCGTGCAGAAAATTTTCGTCACGATGGGGCAGCATGCCGTCCCGGTGCAGGGCATCCGGCCGGTGGCGGCAGTGGCACCGGGCGTGTCGGCTGCTACCGGGCTGAGTTTGCAGCAGCTGGCCGGGGCACTGGTGCGGGAGATCCGCCCCGCTGCCCTGCTCTGCGTGGACAGCCTCTGCTCTTCCGAACCGGAGCGGCTGGGCCGGACCCTGCAATTCTCGGACACCGGGCTGTTCCCGGCCCAGCCCGGCCACAGCCGCCATCTGGATGCCGCCCGGCTGGGGGTGCCGGTCGTAGCGGCAGGCATCCCGACCCTGATGCAGGCCGAAGAGGGCAGCGACCTTGTGGTGACCCCCGCGAGCTGGACAGCGTCATCGCCCACGGGGCCGCCCTGCTGGCCGCGGCCATCAACCGTGCTTTGCAGCCCCGCCTGAGTATTGCCCAGCTGGGCTGGCTGACGAGCTGAGGCCTTGGCTCCCCTACCAGGGGAGCTGTCGAGCCGTAGGCGAGACTGAGAGGTTGTATGAAGGGAAGCCTTTCCTCTGTACAACCTCTCCGTCACCTGCGGTGCCACATCTCCTGGTAGGAGAGGCCTTGGCATTCCGGCACGAAACGTTCTATCTCTACAGGTTAATTTCATACCCTATTAAGAGGGAAGGAGGTGTCCGCCATGCGCCGCAGGCAGGGAGATTTCGGGGCCGGGCCAGTGCTCAGTCTGGCCGGGGCGGCGGCGCTGATGCTGGCGCTGACCGTTTTTGCCCATGGGCTGGTGCTCAGTCTGGCGGCGCTCATCATCGGGCCGCTGCCCGCCGCGCAGACGGCCCTTTCTCTCAGCCGGAAGCAGGCCGCCTCCGCACAGAGCACCGGATCTGCGGCAGAAGCGCTTCCGCCCGAAGTCCTCGAACCCGCTCCGGGATCTCTGCCCGCCGCCGCAGACCGCTCCTACCTCGTCCCGCTGGAAGGCGACGACGCCCGGCCCGAAGACGCAGGCACCATCCTTGAAAAAACCTATCCGCAGGGCAGCGGCGAAAAGTACGTGGTCTGCGGGGCGGGCAGCATCAAGAACAACACCCGCGTCCCGGCGGCAGACATCGCGGCAGAGATCCAGAACCCCCTGCCTTTTCAGGTGGAGTGGAACAGCCCGGAGCCGCAGGTCCTCATCATGCACACCCATGCCACCGAGGACTACCGCCTCTCGGCCGGGCTGTGGTTCCGCCCCGGCGACGGCTCCCGCACCACCGACCGGAACTACAACATGTGCGCCGTGGGCCGTGTCATGGCCGACACCCTCAATGCCGCTGGGCTGAACACCCTCCACGACGAGACCCTGAACGACTACCCCAGCTACACCGGCAGCTACGCCAACAGCCGCGCTGTGGTGCAGCAGTACTTAGCCCAATACCCCAGCATCAAGGTGGTGCTCGATGTCCACCGCGACGCCATCGAGACCGAGAACGGCTCCCGGATGGCCCCGGTCTGCACCGTGAACGGCCAGCAGGCGGCTCAGGTCATGATCATCTGCGGGTGTGACAACGGCAGCAGCATCTCCCTGCCCAACTACCGCCAGAACCTCCGCTTCGCCGCCGCATGGGAGCGGGCGATGGAGGGAACGTTCCCCGGCCTCACCCGGCCCGTGCTGTTCAGCTACCGCTTTTACAATCAGGACCTCACCACCGGAAGCCTGCTCATCGAGGTGGGCGGCCACGGCAACAACCTCAATGAGGCCCTTTATGCCGGGCAGTTGGCCGCCGAGGGGCTGATCGAAGCGCTGCGCAGCGCAGACCCTGCAATTTCCGATTGACAAAGCCGCTTTCCTGTGCTATTTTTAGAATTACCGAAAAGCACAGATCGGGAAAAGTAACGCATCCGGGACGCTTCCAGAGAACACGGCAGTTGCTGCGAGCCGTGAGCGCCCCCTGCGCGAACGAACACCCAGGAGCTGCAACCTGAACCCAGTTTTTTTGCAAAACTGCCAGTAGGTGCGCCGCTGCGCCCCGCGTTACAAGGGCAGCGCTTTCTTTTTGAGATGAGCGCGTGAGCGACCGGACATTTCCGGTAATTCAGGTGGCACCGCGGACATTACAAGACAGCTTGTTCGCCCTGAAACTTCAGGGCAAAGCTGTCTTTTTATTTTACATCGGAGGAGATACCATGGAACGCACTGAGATCGTTTCGCTGTACAAGAACACCCCCGCCGACGGCACCGTCGTGACCGTCTGCGGCTGGACAAAAAACATCCGCGACTCCAAGAACATCGGCTTCATCGCCCTGTCGGACGGCGGCTGCTTCAAGACCCTGCAGGTCGTGCTGGAAGCCGGCAAGCTGGAAAACTACGACGCCGTCATCCACACCGGCCTCTACAGCAGCCTGCGCATCGTGGGCCGCATCGTGCTGACCCCGCAGGCCAAGCAGCCCTTTGAGCTGAACGCCGATTCCGTCGAGATCCTGGGCGACTGCCCCGCCGACGAATACCCGCTGCAGAAAAAGAAGATGAGCATGGAGTATCTGCGCACCATGCCCACCCTGCGCCCCCGCACCAACACCTTCAACGCTGCCTTCCGCGTCCGCAGCGTGGCTGCTTACGCCATCCACAAGTTCTTCCAGGAGAACGACTTCGTCTACGCACACTCCCCGCTGCTGACCGCATCCGACTGCGAGGGCGCCGGTGAGATGTTCCGTGTGACCACTCTCGACCTGGAGAACGTGCCCAAGAACGAGGACGGCACCGTCGATTACACCCAGGACTTCTTCGAGAAGCCGGTCAACCTGACCGTTTCCGGCCAGCTGGAGGCCGAGGCCATGGCCATGGCCTTTGGCAAGGTGTACACCTTCGGCCCCACCTTCCGTGCGGAGAAGAGCTTCACCACCCGCCACGCCGCCGAGTTCTGGATGATCGAGCCGGAGATGGCCTTCTGCGACCTGAACGGCTACATGGACACCGCCGAGGCCATGACCAAGTATGTCATCCGCTATGTGCTGGACAACTGCCCCGACGAGATGGCCTTCTTCAACCAGTTCATCGACAAGGGCCTCATCGAGCGCCTGGAGCTGGTGGCGAACAGCGAATTTGGCCGCATCACCTACACCGACGCCATCGAGGTGCTGAAGAAGAACAACAAGAAGTTCCAGTTCCCCGTCGAGTGGGGCGTGGACATCCAGACCGAGCACGAGCGCTACCTGACCGAGGTTGTCTTCAAGAAGCCCGTCTTCGTCACCGACTACCCGAAGGAGATCAAGAGCTTCTACATGAAGCAGAACCCGGACGGCAAGACCGTGGCCGCAGCCGATATGCTGGTGCCCGGCATCGGCGAGCTGATCGGCGGCAGCCAGCGTGAGGAAGACTACGACAAGCTGGTAGCCCGCATGGACGAGCTGGGGCTGGACAAATCCAGCTACGACTGGTACCTCAACCTGCGCAAGTTCGGCGGCGTGGAGCATGCCGGTTACGGCCTGGGCTTCGAGCGCATGATCATGTACCTCACGGGCATCCAGAACATCCGTGATGTCCTGCCGTTCCCCCGCACCGCGTACGGATTCTAAAAAATGAGGAAACCTCTCCGTCATTGCTTCGCAATGCCACCGCTCCTACCGAGGAGAGGCCTTGGCAGAACGGGAAACGTTCCCTTTTCGCCAGAGGCTCCCCTAGCAGGGGAGCTGGTAAGGCCGTCAGGCTTTGACTGAGAGGTTTTTTGGTCCATTTTCAACATCGAGGTAACATTTCGTGGAAAACATTTCGCCCGCCCTGCTCCACTGGTTCCATGCGAACCACCGCATCCTGCCTTTTCGCTCCGACCCCACCCCCTACCATGTCTGGCTGAGCGAGATCATGCTGCAGCAGACCCGCGTCTCGGCGGCGCTGCCCTACTATGAGCGGTTCCTTGCCGCTCTGCCGGACATCCCCGCCCTTGCCGCCTGCGAGGAGGAAAAGCTCCACAAACTGTGGGAGGGCCTGGGCTACTACAGCCGGGTGCGGAACCTGCAAAAGGCGGCAAAACTCGTCTGTGCGCAGTACGGCGGCGAACTGCCCGCCGACTACGATGCCCTCCGCGCCCTGCCCGGCATCGGCGACTACACGGCGGGTGCCATCGCCTCCATCAGCTTCGGCCTGCCGGTGCCTGCGGTGGACGGCAATGTGCTGCGGGTGTTTTCCCGCCTGTACAACGACGACCGCCTCATCACCGACCCCAAGGTCAAGCGGGCATTCACGGCCCGTGTCATGGAACACCAGCCCCCGGCTGCCCCCGGCGACTATAATCAGGCCCTGATGGAGCTGGGTGCGCTGGTCTGTGTGCCCAACGGTGCCCCGCTCTGTGCGCAGTGCCCGCTGGCCCACCTCTGCGCCGCCCATGCCGCCGGGACGGCCCTCACCCTGCCCCGCAAAGCGGCCCCCAAGGCCCGCCGCATCGAGCCGGTGACGCTGGCGCTCGTCCGCAGCCCGGAGGGCGTCCTGCTCCAGCAGCGGCCCGAAAAGGGCCTGCTGGCGGGCCTGTGGCAGCCGGTGCTCTGGGAGGACGAATCTCTCTCCGCCGACGAGGCCCGCGCCCGTCTGGCGGCGCTTGGCGTCGTCTGCACCCCCGATGCCGCCAAAGCCCTCCGCCCGGCCCGGCACATCTTCAGCCACATCGAGTGGCACATGGGCGGCTATCTCTTCACGGCAGAGCGCCAACCCGCCCCCGTCGGCTGCGTCTGGGCCAGCCCGGAACAGCTGGAAGCCGCGTACACTCTGCCCGGTGCGTTCAAGGCGTACCGCAAACTGCTGGCCGCTGCATTTTAACTTCTTTCGTGCAGGTCGATGAAAATTTACGGATTGGCAGTTGTAATTTTTTTGCATTCCGGGTATAATATTCCTAACGCGATATTTCTACACGATATCCGCAAGGGCGGTTCCATGGCCCACCGCGAAAAGGGCCACCCCGACACAAAGGATGTTCTGGACCCATCGTTCCGACCCAAAAAAGGAGTGTGCTGAACCTATGAAGAAATCTTGTTTGATCGCTGTGATCGCTACGCTGGCTGCCATCGCCGGTGCACTGGCCGCCGTGGCCGTTTATCTCCGCCGCCGCGAGAAGGAGCTTGATGAGTACGAGCGCCTGCTGTTTGGCGAAGACAAGGCGGAACCCGCCGACGCACCTGCCGAGGACGCCGCAGAAGAATAACCGATCCGCTGAAGGGCGCACCCGGTGGTCACTTCCTGACCCGCCGCGTGCGCCCTTTTTGCAACCCTCTCAGGCGCTGACATGCCAGCTCCCCCAAAGGGGGAGCCTTTGGCAGGTCGGACATGTTTTTCAGACCCGCCTGCGGCTCCCATACTGCCGGGCCCTGCACAATGTCAGGAGGATGTTACATATCATGAAGCGATTTTTTCTTTGGATCATCGGCGTCGCGCTAGGCGTCGTCGTGCTGCTGGGGGCCGTAATGGCCGTGAGCTATTCCTTTACCGGCGAGGGGGCCCGCCCTGCGGCGGACGTGCAGTTCGGCGGGCAGGCACTGGAAGTGAACGGCTCCTGCTGGCAGGTGCCGCTGGTGGGCGGTGTGCTCGACAGGGTCTTTGCCGAGCCGGATACCCTTACCGTGCAAAAGCTGGGCACACTGTACGATGCCCACCCGGCACTCGCCCTGCCCGACTGGGCCACCTACACCACCCTGACCATCGAGACCGACGTCGGCAGCCTCGTGTTCGCCGGTTCTGCCGGGCAGTATGAAGACTTCCTCTTCCCGGCTAACGGCAGCTACAAGGCCACGATGACAGTCTGGCGGCTCCCGGCCGACCTTTCTGCCACCCAGTTCGACGGCGGCACCAACGGTGCCATTCATAAGAACTGGGGGCAGGAACACCCGGCCCGGCCCACCGGCTGGTATCGGTTCTCCTTCCGGTTCACGCTGCAGGCCAGCGCCAACGTCGAGCTTTCGGCTGAGCGGGTCGAGCAGGGCGGCATCGTAGGCGTCGCCATCACCGGCATGGCCGGGGACACGGCCCCCACCCTGGAGACCGACCTCGGCAGTGTTTCGTGCACCCGCAGCCCCTCCGGCTGGCGGGCCTACATCCCTGCGGCCTACAACGCCTCCGCCGGAGCCCACGAGATCCGCATCACGGTCAACGGAGAGACGATTTCCCGGACGCTGACCGTTCTGCCCAAAGACTTCGGCACTGCGGAGGTCGAGGCCGGGCCGGCCCCCACCGAGGCCGCAAACACCGAGTTCCGGAACAACATCTGGCCGCTGTATGAGCTGCCTGTGCGGGAGAAGCTCTGGTCCGGCGGGTTCATCTGCCCGGCCGAGAACTATCTCATCCTGCTGGATTTCGGTCAGGTCAAGGTCACGAACGGCCAGCAGGGTTCCCGCTCCAACTCCACCAAGCTCTACACCATCCCCGGCGACCCGGCCCGCGCTCCGGCGGACGGCGTCGTCGTCTTTGCCGGGAACCTTGCCCTCACCGGCAACACCGTCGTCATCGACCACGGCTGCGGCCTGCGCAGCTACCTTTACGGCCTGCAGACCCTCTCCGTCAGCCGGAACGCGACCGTCCAAAAAGGGCAGGCCGTCGGTGCGCTGGGCGAAGAGATGACCATGGACTTCAAGCTGGGCAGCAAGAGCGTGAACCCCTGGCTGCTGTTCCAGACCAGCGGCGGGGCATTCTGGCGTGAAAACGGGTGAAGCAAAAATAGTTTCGGAGATTCTTGTAATATTTTCGTCTTTGGGGCGTTATTGAGGTGAACGGACACGAAAAAAGGAGGTCGTACTCATGAAACTGCCCTGTGAACTCATCCGGGACCTGCTCCCCCTCTACGCCGAACACCTCACCAGCCCGGAGACCGGCCAGCTCATCGAAGAGCATCTGCAAAGCTGCCCGGCCTGCCGGGACGAACTGCACAGCATCCGCCTGCCAGTCCCGGTGCAGGCCGATGCGCAGGCCGACGCCCCGCTGAAACAGGTCCATGCCGCCCTGCGGAAAAAGCAGCTGCTGACCACTCTGGCGGCCGTGCTGGCCGTGGTGTGCGCTCTGGCACTGGCCGTGTGGATGTACAGCGCCGAGGCTCCCGCCACCGTCGAGGAAGCCCGGTTCTGGACCTACAACCGGAAAGAAGACTCTGCCAACCTCTGCATCCTCGAAGTGCAGGGCGAGGGCGTCTGGCTGACGCTGGACGAGCCCTTCAGCTGGGGCAGCCCGACCGTGACGGTGCAGGCCGTGCGCTACCGTTTCCCGCACTTCCACGCCGCACTGGCCGGGGTGTTCGGGAGCGCGGCATCTTCCAAGACCATCGCCGTTTCCAACACCCAGCTGCTCGCCGTCGTCTGTGCCGACGAAACGCTCCATTACCGGGAAGGCCAGCCGGTCTCGGCCTACCGCCTCAATGGCACCATCGTCTACGGCACCGAGCAGGAGCTGGGCCTCTATCCGAGGGCCTAGCCCATGGACATGGATGCACTTTACCGGCTCTATTTCCGGGATGTGTTCCTGTTTTTGCAGGGGCTCACCCACTCGGAATCGCTGGCCGAAGAACTGACGCAGGAGACGTTTTTCAAGGCCCTGAACGGTCTGAAGCACTTTGATGGCCGACAGGACATCCGCGCCTGGCTCTTCACCGTAGCGCGGAACTGTTATTACTCCCACTGCCGCAAGGCGAAACAGACCGTCCCGCTGGACGAGGCGTTCCCGCCCGCCGCTGCCCTGCAGCCGGACCTGGACGAACTGCTCATCGACGAAGACGCCGCCTTTACCATCCACCAGTGCCTCCACCGGCTGGAAGAACCGTACAAGGAGGTGTTCACCCTCCGGGTCTTCGGCGAGCTCTCCTACGAAAAGATCGGTGCGATCTTCGGCCATACCGCCAACTGGGCCTGCGTGACCTACTGCCGCGCCAAACGAAAGATCCAGCAGATGCTGAAAGACGCATAACCGAAGAGGAGCCGCGGCCAATGGCCGCGGCTCCTCTTCTGCCTTTATTTTCTTACGAAATGGCGTCCACATCCCACTTCATGCGGACGGCATCTGCGCCGTTGAGCTGGATGCGCAGGGCACCGGCGTTGTCGCGCACCTGCTCCGGGGTGCGGGCACCGCAGAGCACATGCAGGCCGGGGATCATCCGGGCCGTCATCGCGATGACCAGCTGCGCGAGGGTGCAGTCGTATTTTTCGGTCAGGTCGCCCCACTTTTCCAGCAGCTCAATGGCCTGCGCACGGCGGGCGGGCTGGAAGCTGGGGTTGGTGTTGCGGGTGCTGCCCTCCGGGTAGGTGGTCTCCATCGTGACCTTGCCGGTCAGCAGGCCCTGCTCCAGCGGAGAGTAGGCCTGAATGGACACGCCCAGCTCCTTGCAGGTGGGCAGCAGCTGCTTTTCCACGCGGCGGGTCAGCAGGCTGTACTTCTCCTGGATGACATCCAGCTGGCCGTACTTGCAGTAGCCGCGGATGATGTCCGCCGTCACATTCGACGCACCGATGGCGCGGATCTTGCCCTGCTCCTTGAGCTTCATCATGGCCTCGACAGTCTCTTCCAGCGGGTAGAGGCCGAGATCCGGACTCTGCCAGTGGGTGTACAGGACATCCAGATGGTCGGTGCCCAGCCGCTTCAGGCTCTCTTCCACGTCCTCGATGATGCTCTGGGCGGACAGGTCCCGGTAGACTGCGGTGCCGTCCACGACTTTGTGGAGCACCGGCGTCTCGTGCCGCCATTCCAGGCCGCACTTGGTGGAGAGGACCACCTTGTCGCGGTCGATGTGCCGGAGCGCCTCGCCCACGACCTGTTCGCTGTGGTACAAGCCGTAGATGGGGGCCGTGTCGATCCAGCGGATGCCCTGCTCGACCGCCGCTTCAATGGCGTTCACCGACTGGGCGTCGTCGTTGTCGCCCCACCAGCTGCCGCCGCCAATGGCCCAGGTGCCCATACCGAGAAAAGGCACCTCGATGCCGCTTTTTCCGATCGTGATATTCTGCATCTTATTTTCCTCCATGCCAGAAGTGTTCCCCATCGGGGGCCTGTCTCATCCCATTTCTGGCATTCTATGTTGTATTTTTGATTTCTATCCAAAAAGAGCTGCTGTTTGGAGTCCCGCCCCGCACAGCAGCTCTTTGGGATCGTTTTAGATGTTGCCGAACTCGCTCAGTTCCAGCGTCTCGTTGTGGGTCTCGGCCCAGCGGATGGCCCAGTCCGAGGTGAACAGCAGCAGACGGTTGCCCTTCATATCCTCCACGGCCTTGGTGTCGCTGGTCAGGTCGAGGTCCCGCAGGTTGTAGGTGTCGGGGTCGTTCTTCACCCAGCGCAGCTGCTCGAAGGGAAGCTGCTGCATCCGGATCTCGACGTTGTATTCGGTGTTCAGGCGGTACTCCAGCACTTCCAGCTGCAGCACACCAACGACGCCGACCACGACTTCTTCCATGCCGCCGCCCACTTCGCGGAAGATCTGGATGGCACCCTCCTGGGCGATCTGCTCCATACCCTTCACGAACTGCTTGCGCTTCATGGTGTCCTTCTGCTCGATGCGCGCAAAGTGCTCCGGCGAGAAGGTCGGGATGCCTGCAAATTCCACCTTCTTTTTGCCGGTGCACAGCGTGTCGCCGATGGAGAAGATGCCCGGATCGAACAGGCCGATGATATCGCCTGCATAGGCCTCATCCACGATGGCGCGGTCCTGCGCCATCAGCTGGGTGCCGGTGGCCAGCTTGATGTTCTTGCCCTCCTGCACATGGTAGGCTTCCATGCCGCGCTCGAACTTGCCGGAGCAGATGCGCATGAAGGCGATGCGGTCGCGGTGGGCCTTGTTCATGTTGGCCTGGATCTTGAAGATGAAGGCCGAGAACTCTTCGCGGCAGGGGTCCACCGGCTCCCCGGTCAGGCTGTCCACACGGGCCAGCGGGGTGGGGGTCAGGCGGAGGAAGTTCTCCAGGAACGGCTCGACGCCGAAGTTGGTCAGCGCAGAGCCGAAGAAGACGGGGCTGAGCTCGCCGCGCAGCACCTTGTCCAGATCAAATTCCTCGGCGGCACCGTCCAGCAGCTCGATCTCATCGGAGAGCTGCTGGTGCAGATAGGGGGTCAGCAGCTCGTCCAGTGCGGGATCGCCCAGCTCGGCCTCGGTCTCCTCGACCTTCTTGACGCCGTTGGCGCGGCCGTCGCTGGAGAAGGCCAGCACCTTGCGGGTGTTGCGGTCGAACACGCCCTTGAACTCCTTGCCGCAGCCGATGGGCCAGTTCATGGGGTAGGTCTTGATGCCCAGGATCTCTTCGATGTTCTCCATCAGTTCAAAGGGGTCGCGGGCTTCGCGGTCCATCTTGTTGATGAAGGTGAAGATGGGGATGTGGCGCAGGGTGCAGACCTTGAACAGCTTAATGGTCTGGGCCTCAACGCCCTTGGCGGCGTCGATGACCATGACGGCAGAGTCCGCCGCCATCAGGGTGCGGTAGGTATCCTCCGAGAAGTCCTGATGGCCCGGCGTGTCCAGGATGTTGACGCACTTGCCTGCATAGTTGAACTGCAGCACCGAGGAAGTCACGGAAATACCGCGCTGCTTCTCGATGTCCATCCAGTCGGAAACGGCGTGCTTGGCGCTCTGCTTGCCCTTGACGGAACCCGCCTGGTTGATGGCTCCACCGTACAGCAGCAGCTTTTCGGTCAGCGTGGTCTTGCCGGCGTCGGGGTGGCTGATGATCGCAAACGTCCGACGGCGCTCGATTTCTTCACGATTTGTCATAGATTTATAAGTCTCCCAATTTCAAGTCAGAGGGGTTTGTTTCGGGTCCTTTCTTCGTCACATGGGTCGTTCTCCATCGACAGGCCTGCCCTCTCAGGCGCTTTGCGCCCGCTCCGCCAAAGGGAGAGGCGGCATCGCATCCGCGATGCCGAAGAGGGTCCGGCCGTCTAAAAATCAAACAGCATTTATTTTAGCAGAAATTCCACCTAGATGCAAGACTTTTCTCATTTTTTCAGAAGAAAGCAGGGCAGGGGTGCCGTTTCGGCCCAATTGGCGAAATCGCAGACGAGGACGGTGCAGCGCGTCAGGGGCAGTGTGCGCATCCAGTGCAGGATCTCCGTCTTCTCGTCCGACCCGATGACCCGGCCGCTGTAAAGGATGGCGCTGAGCACCCCGCCGGGCCGCAGCGCGTCGAGGGCTGCTTCCAGCGCAGGGATGCTGCTCTCCGCGTGGGAAAAGACCGTGTGGTCTGCCCCCGGCAGCCAGCCGAAGTTGAACATCACGGCATCCGCCGTACCGGGCTGCACAGAATGCAGCAGGTCTGCGTGGCTGCCGCAGTACAACTCGGCGGAAAGCCCGTTCGCGGCCAGATTCCGTCGGGTGGAGGCAATGGCTTCTGGCTGGATGTCAAAGCCCAGCACCCGGCCCGTCCCGCCCGCCAGACGGCACAGAAACGCCGTATCTCCGCCGTTGCCGCAGGTGGCATCCACCAGCAGCTGCGGGTTTTGCAGCCGGGCCGCAAGGAAGTCCTGCACGAACTTCACAGCGGTCAGGTCCGGCGTCCGGCGGCGGCAGAGCCGCCCGGCCTCCTCCCGGAAGCCGAACTTTGCCCAGAACGCTTCCTCCCCCGGCACAGCGGGCAGCGGGGCCGTGAAAACGGTGGCCGTCTCCCTGTCATATCCGCCAAAGCGGCGCAATATCTCTTTTAGCAGATAAGACCCATAGCCTTTCCGCCGCCATTCTGGTACAATGGTAAGGCAGGCAACGTCCGCCCCTGCCGCCGTCCGGGTCAGCTGACAGCAGCCCACCTCGGTCTTCTCTTTATACAGTGCAAAGCCGCCGGGTCGTTCTTCCAGTTTCATACGCAGTCTCCTTTTCCCTTACAATACCAAGCTCCCGCGCCGCTGTCAAGGCCTGCGGCTACGACCTTATTTCACACATTCTTCACCCGCTCAGCGATTCGTTTTCACAATTAGCGGCTACAATAGAGCCAGTTCCAGAGAGGGACGGGCAAAGCGCCCCTCCCGAACCAGTCCCTTCGAGAAAGGAAGTTGTACCATGGAAAATGAAAACAAATGGGAATATGATTATTCCTCTGCAAATAGTTCGTCCGGCGATACCGGATACCCCAACGTCGGCTCCTCCGGCATGAACACCGCCAACACGGCGGGCACTTACAGCGACCCCGCCCCGGCCCGCCCGCCGGAAACTTCCACCGGCAATGGCGGCACCACGCCGCCCCCGGCAGGCCCGGAGCCGCAGGCAGCAGCCTCCAAGCCCCCGAAGAAGCGCCGCAAGCATAGCGGCGGCCGCATCGTCCGCAGCGCCGTTGCGCTGGTGCTGGCCGCAGCCATGGGCTTTGCAGGCGGCTTCGTGGGCGCACGGGTCGGCAATGCAGGCAACAAGGTCGTCATCCAGCAGGTGGAGCGCACCGACAGCAGCGCGGCCTCCGGCACCGCCGTCTCGTCCAGCGGCATGACTACTTCGCAGGTCTCCGAGATGGTCAGCCCCAGCGTCGTGGTCATCACCACCGAACAGGTCGTCTACTCGCAGTGGTCCTGGTACGGCCAGAATCAGGTCGAGTCCGGCGCAGGCAGCGGTGTCATCATCAGCTCGGACGGCTATATCCTCACCTGTGCGCACGTCGTCTCCGGTGCATCGCAGATCACCGTGACCATCGGGGATACCGACTACACCGCCACCGTGGTGGGCGAGGACGACACCAGCGATGTCGCCGTGCTGAAGATCGACGCCACCGGCCTGACCCCCGCCACCGTCGGCGACAGCGACAGCCTGTCGGTCGGCGACAGCGTCCTGGCCGTCGGCAACCCGCTGGGTGAGCTGGGCGGCACCGTCACCAGCGGCATCGTCAGCGCACTGAACCGCAGCGTGACCATTCAGGGCACCAGCTCCACCAACACCATGTCCCTGATCCAGATGGATGCCTCCGTCAGCCCCGGCAACTCCGGCGGCGGTCTGTTCAACATGAACGGTGAGCTGATCGGTCTGGTCAACGCCAAGTCCTCCAGCTCGGACGCGGAGGGTCTGGGCTTCGCCATCCCCATCAACGACGCCATTCAGGTGGCGCAGGACCTGCTGGAGAACGGCTACGTCTCCGGCCGGCCGTATATGGGCATCACCTACATCGCCGTGACCGATGCCCAGACGGCGGCCCAGTTCAACGTCAACGCCTACGGCGTCTATGTCGTGGACGTCGTGCAGGGCGGCCCGGCCGACAAGGCCGGTCTGAAGGTCGGAGACCGCATCGTTAGCATCGACGGCACCGAGATCGCCCAGAAAGACGACCTTGGCACCCTGATGCAGCAGCACACGGCCGGTGACACCCTTTCCATCACCGTTGCCCGCGACGGCCAGATGCAGACCGTCTCGCTGACGCTGGGCGAAAAGAATGCGTCGAACACCGCCGCACAGCGTTCGGCCAACAACTGAGCCACCCCCGCCGCAAGGCGTTATCAAGATTTGATTCCTTTCTTCTTCAAAAATCCCCCGACTGGCGGTGACCCGCTGGCCGGGGGATTGCTGTTTATACCAAGCCGAAGATGGTCGCACTGACCGGGGCCAGGACCGCTTCGCCGCTCAGGATGCGGCTGTCGCCCCGCCACAGGCTGGACGAGGTGCCGTCGCTCAGCAGCTTCCAGCGTCCGTCGGGCAGCCGGATGGGCTGTTCCTGTTCGGTGGGGTTGTAGTAGACGCAGAGCGCGCCCCACCACGCCCCATCGCCGGGCAGGGCAGGCAGACGCCAGCCCACCAGCGGCTGTTCCAAATCAAAAAATGCAATGGCGTTGGGGCTGGCCCTGTCCACCGCGCCCAGCCGCGGGAAGGCATTCCGCAGGCCGATGAGGCCCCGGTAGTAATCCACCAGCCCATGGAACTGCTCGGCCCGCTTCCAGTCCAGCCGGTTCAGCGCCGGGGAGGAGCGGTAGCTGTTGCCCTGCCCCTTTTTGGTGCGGGCGAACTCTTCGCCTGCCTGCCAGAAGGGCAGGCCCATGCAGGTGAGGTAGATGCCTGCCGCCAGCCGGTTCTGGGCCAGGGCGGCACGGTCCACCGCGCCGAACTCCGGGCGCTCGTAGCGCACCAGGAGCAGCTTGTCCCACAGGGTGAAATTGTCGTGGGCGGACACATAGCTGACGATCTGCCCCGGCGTGTGGGGCGGGAACTTATCGCTGCGGCACCACGCCGCCACGGCCCCGCCGATGTCCCAGAAGCTGCCGGGCCTGCCCTCCACGTAGCCCGGCTCCCGCGCATTGAAGCAGCCGCCCTTGATGGCGTCGCGGGTATCGTCGCAGAAGATGCCGATGCGGTCGTTCAGCATGGCCAGATTGTTCTTGTTCGCCTCGTACCGGTGCAGCGCACTGCTGCCGCCCTGCCATGGCTCACCGTACATCAGGATGTCCCGCCCGCCGGGCAGCTTGTCCAGCTCGGCCCGCAGCAGGTTCATCGTCTCCACATCGTACAGGCCCATCAGGTCGAACCGGAAGCCGTCGATGTGGTACTCCTGCGCCCAGTAGAGTACCGAATCCAGAAAGTATTGCCGGGCCATGGGCCGCTCACTGGCAAACTCGTTGCCGCAGCCGCTGCCGTTGGAAAGGCTGCCGTCCTCGTTCTGGCGGAAATAATAGAGGGGGACCGCCCGGTTCAGCACGTTGTCGAAGCGGTACATGTGGTTGTACACCACATCCATCACCACACCGATGCCCGCCGCATGAAGGGCCCGGATCATCTGCTTGCACTCCCGCACCCGGACTTCGCCGCGGGCGGGGTCGGTGGAGTAGCTGCCCTCCGGGACGTTGTAGTTGGTGGGGTCGTAGCCCCAGTTGTACTGCCGGGTCAGCGGGCGGCTCTCGTCCACGCTGCCAAAATCAAAGATGGGCATGAGCTGGACATAGCGCACCCCCAGCCGCTTGAGGTAGTTCAGGCAGGTGGGGTGGATGCCGTCGCCGTTCAGGGTCGTGCCCTGCTGGGTAAAGGCCAGGAATTTGCCCCGCCACGCATTGCGCACCCCGCTGGCCGGGTCCTGCGAGAAATCCCGGACGCTGACCTCCCAGACGCTCCGCTTCGACGCCGGGATGACCGGCCGTTTGTCCTGTTTCCAGCCCGGCGGGTCGGTGCGGGCCAGATCCACGATCATACTCCGCGCCCCGTTCACGCCCGCCGCGCGGGCATAGGGGTCAGCGGTGGTCACGCTGCCCCACTCGGTGGTCACGTTGAAATGATAATACTTCCCGTGCTGGTCGCCGGGCAGGTAAACGCCCCAGACGCCCTGCCCCCACGGGCTCAGCGGCAGACTGCCGATGCAGGCCCCGCCGTCGCCTTTCCGGTAAAGATCGACCCGGACCGACTGCGCCGTGGGTGCCCACAGCCGCAGGTGGGTGCCCGATGGGGAATACGCCGCGCCCAGCGGCCCCTGATAGCCGGTCTGGCGGGCAAACTCCTCGCTTTCGAACCATGCTTTCCATTGTGCAGGCGTTTTCATTGACTCTCATCCTTTATCCTAACATTCCCGCCCTCGCCAGAGGCAGGCCTTTTGAAATCAGTGTACCCGGCTTGCGCGGATTTTGCAAGAGTTTCCTTGCAAATGGGGCTGCGGTACACTATACTGAAAGAAATGAACCGATCACGGAGGCGATGACATGGCATACACAGACGATTGGGAGACCCTGATGAATGGAGTCTTCGGGCCGGGCGGCAGATTCAAGGCCGCCCCCGGCACTCCCGCCGAACCCCGGCAGCAGCCAAACAGCACTCTGAACGACCTGAACGCGGCGCTTCTGGAACAGCAGAAAAAGCTGGACGCGATGCTCAAGGCCCAGTCGGCCCAGCTGAAAACGCAGGACACCGCCGCCGAGGCTGCGCTGGCCGACAGCCGCCGGATGCTGCGGGACATGGAGAACGACGGTCTGCTGGCCAAAGGCACCACCGACGTGAAACCCGAACATCTGGGCAGCTTCGAGGGGCTGGCCGACGAAGTCCGGCAGACCGTGCTGGGGCAGGACGCCTTTGTAGACGCGGTCGTCCGCGCCATGCGCCGCCCCTTTGTGCTGGGCACCGAGCCGCCCGCCGCCCGGAACGTCATCCTGCTGAGCGGCGGCACCGGCACCGGGCGGCACTTCGCGCTGGAGGAGACCGCCCGCTGCATGGCTGCGCGGGGCCTGCTGCAAAACGACCAGATCGCCGCGCTCGACCTGGCGCTTTACGCGAACCCCGCCGCCGAAAAGCTCTTTTTGCAGGACCTCTACGCCGCGCTCCACGCCCCCGGCGAGATCGTGGTCTTTGAGCACTACGAGAGCTGCTGCCCCAGCTTTCTGAAGACGCTGTCCGACCTGGCCGTCCGGGGCAGCGCCCCGCTTTCCAGCCGGTACATCGTCAACCGGGACGGCATTCTGGTGGACGCCGGAACGGCTCTGGCCCCCGGCGCGGTCAGCCGTCTCGACCCCTGCGGGAAGTATCTCATCTTCTTTTCGAACAAGGGCCGCGCCGCCATGGCGGACAAATTTGGCGCAAGCATGGTCTCGGCGCTGGGCGACGTCTGTGAGACGACCGCCTACCAGCGGGCAGACCTTGCAGCCCTCGCCGCCCAGCAGCTGAACGCGCTGGCCCAGAAGGTCACGGCCCGGCTGGGTCTGACCCTCGCCGCCGGGGCCGATGTGCGGGACTACGTCGCCGCCCAGTGCACCCCCCAGAAGGGCGCAGCCGGGCTGTCCGGCTGCTGCGACCGCATCTTCCGCGCTCTGAGCGAATACTGCCTGCAAACGGACAAGCCGCTCACCGGCACCGTGACCCTGACCGCCGCACCGGAGGGCCTGCTCTTCCACCTGAACGATGCCGCCCCGGCCCCGCTGCTCGACCTGCTGCCCGCCGCCTACACCGGCGCGCTGGATGAGATCCGGGCGGAGATCTCGGAGCTGGTCGGTCTGGCCCCAGTCAAGGAATACGTGTTCGGTCTGGCCGACAATCTGCAGGTCCAGCAGCGCCGCGCCGCTGCGGGCATGAAAACAGCCAGCCTTTCGATGCACATGATCTTCACCGGCAACCCCGGCACCGGCAAGACCACCATCGCCCGGCTGGTGGCCAAGTACCTCAAGGCCATCGGGGCGCTCAAGGGCGGGCAGCTGGTGGAGGTGGGCCGCGGCGACCTCGTGGGCCGCTACACCGGCCACACCGCACCGCTGACCAACAGCGTCATCGAGAGCGCCCTCGGCGGCGTCCTCTTCATCGACGAGGCCTACAGCCTCTATCGCGGCGAGCAGGACAGCTTTGGCCTCGAAGCCATCGACACCCTCGTCAAAGGGATGGAAGACCACCGCGACGAGCTCGTGGTCATTCTGGCCGGATACACCAGAGAGATGGAGACCTTCCTCACCGCCAACAGCGGTCTGGCCAGCCGCTTTCCCAACAAGATCGAGTTCCCGGACTACACCGCCGACGAGCTGCTGCAGATCACCCACGTCCTCGCAAAAAACAAGGGCTACACCCTCTCGGAGGCCTGCGAAGAGCCGCTGCGGAACTACTACGCCCGCCGTCAGGCTGACGACGCCCGCACCGCCGGCAACGGCCGTCTGGCCCGAAACACCCTCGAAAAGGCCATTTTCCACCAGAGCCGCCGCCTCGTCGCCGAGCCCGCCGCCGCGCTGGATGTGCTCCTGCCGAGCGATCTGGAATTGGACGAATAATTGCAGAACCACGCAACCCGCGGCTGTCCCTCCTGTTTTGTTTATTCTGTCTTTGCTTCTGCTTCCAGCAGCGCACGCTTCACGCTGATGAGGCTCTGCGGGCTCACGGAGAAGCTGCGCAGGCCGAGTTTCAGGTACTGCACGGTGTTGGCCGGGTTGCCGACGGCCAGACCGCAAATGGTCACGGGGATCTGGCCCGCGTCCGCCGCCTCCACGACCATGGCGATGAGCTTTTTCATCGCGTGGCTGGCCGGGCGGTAGTAGCGCTCGGCGATGGAGAGGTCGCGGTCCACGGCATGGGTGTACTGGATGAGGTCGTTCGTCTCAATGACGAAGAACTCACACCCGTGGGCCACAAATTCTTCCGCCGTCAGGCAGGCCGACGGCACACTGAGCATGACGCCGAAGGGCATCTTCTCGTTGAAGCGCTCCCCCCGCTCCCGCAGGTGCTGGCGGCAGTGCTCCACCAGCTTCATGGCTTCGTCCCAGTCTTCCAGATTGGTCACCATCGGGAACATCACCCGCAGCGGGCCGTCTGCCGCCGCACGGAACAGGGCACAGATCTGGGTCTCGAACTGATGGGGGCGGCGCAGGCTGCTGCGGATGCCCCGCAGGCCCAGCTTGGAGGACTCCGGCCCCTGATGGGCGTCGGCCATGGTGCGGTCTGCGCCAAAATCAAAGGTGCGCACCGTGACCACCCCGCCCTTTGCCGCCGCCAGGCAGGAGTGATAGAACACATACTGCTCCTGCTCGTCCACCGGGCGGCCCGGCAGCATCATGTAACCGCTGCGCAGCAGACCCACGCCGGACGCGCCGGACTGCCGCGCCGTTTCGATGTCCTCCTGCCCGAAGCAGTTGGCCAGCAGCTCAAAGGGCTGGCCGTCCTTCGTCCGGCACGGCAAGGCGCAGACGCGGTTCATCTCCTCGTTCTCCCACTGCTTCTCGCAGATGCGGGACATCGCCTGCTGGCGGGTCACGGCATCCGGGTCGAGGATGCACTCGCCGTTGTCGGCGTCCAGGATGGCCGTGCGGCCGTCGCAGTCGTTCAGAAAATCGCTGCCCACCTGCACGATGCCGGGGATGTGCATGGCCCGCGCAATGATGGCCGCATGGCTCTGCTTGTTGCCTTCTGCCGTGATGATGCCCAGGATCATTCCGGCGGGCACACTGAACAGGTCGCTCGGCATGAGCACCTCTGCCGCCAGGATGACGGGGTGATCCAGCGCCAGCCAGACGCGGGGGCGGTTGGTCAGGATGTTCACCACGCGGCGGGCGGCATCAAGGATGTCCACGCTGCGCAGCTGCATATAGGCGTTGTCTTCCATCTGAGCCAGCTGGTCGGCATAGCGGCGGCCGGCCCGGTCTACGGCTTCGGCTGCGCCGACGCCCGCCTTGATCTGGAACCGGACTTCGTTCATGAAGCCCTCGTCCTCCAGCATCATGCTCTGGAACAGGAAGATGGCCTGTTCGGTGGGGCCGCTGCGCTCAGCCATCGAGTCCAGCTCGGCCTGTGCCGTCTTGACGGCCCGGTCCAGCAGCCGCTGTTCCCGGTCCGGGTTGAACGGCCCTGTGCCGAAGCTCTCGGTTCTGCGCTCCACACGGCTCACCTGCCCCAGCACCAGGCCGGACGAGGCGGCATATCCCTGATAGACTTTCATTCCTCTGTCACCTCCGTCGGGGCAGGCGTGGTCAGTGTGCGGAAGACCAGCGCCTGCAGGAATGTATTGGGCAGCAGCGCTGCCCATGCGGCCTGCGCCGCGTTTCCGCTGCCCTCGAACAGCGGTTCAAATCCCTCGATGCGGGTGCGGTCGCAGGTCTCCAGAAACGCCTTTGCCAGCGTCTCCACGGTGTAATACCGGGTGGGGTCCACGCCCACGTCCTCAGCGGCCGCTTCCAGCGGGGCCAGCTCTGCGTCCTGCATGTTGGCCAGCTTGAGCGCCAGGTCTGCCGTCAGTGTCACCGGGTACTTTGCCTTCACCGCCTTCTGCACAGCGTCGAACCGCTGCCGGAATGCGGCCGCGTCCTGTGCGGTCTGCTCGTTCTTCGCCACCGCGTAGGCACAGCCGCGCAGCCGCCCGAAGGCCCGCAGGGTGTCGTAATAGCCCAGCTCGATGTTCCGTCTGGCGGTGTCCGGGTCAAAGTGGAGGATATCGCCCAGCTCCCAATAGCTGCGCACCATGGTGGTGGGCAGGCCGGTGCGGTTGGGCAGGGTGATGCCCACCCCCTCCAGATCGACACAGACCAGCTCCTCGGCCCCCATTTTCTGGGCCAGCGCCGTGGGCATGTTGTCGCGGTAGCCGCCGTCCAGAAACTGCACCCCGTCGATCTGTTTGGCCCGCAGTGCCGGGAAGCAGGCAGCCGAAGCCAGCAGGTAATCTTTCACCTTGCCCTTCGGGATCTCTTCCAGCGGCAGCTCACGGGGCTTCAGACCCCGCTTTTCCACCGTGACGAGCCCGAACCGGATGGGCGAGGCGCGCAGCGCGTCCTCGTCCAGCACCCGCTCCACGATCTCTTCCAGCGGGGTGACATCCATGCCACCCGCGCGCACCACGTCCCGCAGGAACTGGTGCAGCTCGGTCAGGTTCCGGGTCTCCTCCGGCAGCTCCATCACGTCCTGGCTGCGGATGCTGGTCCACATATCCCGTGCGGTCTCGTACAGGTCCAGCGCGAACATCGCGCCGTTCAGGCTGCCCACACTGGTGCCGGTGATGATCTGCGGGTTCCAGCCGAGTTCGGTCAGGGCACGCCAGACGCCCACCTGATAGCTGCCGCGGGCCCCGCCGCCGGCAAGCACCAGCGCCTTTCTGGGGGTATCGTTCTGCGCCATCCAATATGCCTCCTTGTCGTCCGATTCAAACCTGCAAAAAGTATACCATATTTTCTGGAAAATTTCTCCCTGTTTTTGGAACAAAAAGCGTGGTATAATTTAGTAAATTATGACTGTGAGGAGGACTGCATGAACTGCAACCAATGGATCTTTGATATGGACGGCACCCTGACCGACAGCATGACTGCGGTGTGGGAGAACGCCCCGCTGGCGCTGCTGCGCCGCTACGGCCGCACCCCAAGGGCCGACCTGCGCTCCACGCTCCTGAGCATGGGCATGGCGGACGGGGCGCAGTACCTCATCCGGGAGTACGCGCTGCCTCTGCGGCCGGAGGACTATTTCGGCGTGATGCGCTCGGTCATCGCCGAGCTGTACGAGACCGTGGAGCTCAAGCCCGGTGTGCGGGAGCTGCTGGCCCGCCTCAAGGCCGAGGGTGCCCGGATGTGCATCTGCTCCAACACCTGGAGCGACCAGTGCAAAACGGTGCTCACCCGCCTGGGTGTGGACGACTGCTTCGAGTTCTACATCGAAGCCCAGGGCCCCCTGCACAAGAGCCGCCCGGACGTCTTTTTCGCGGCCTTACAGCGCCTCGGCGGCACCGACCCGCACCGCTGCGCCGTCTGCGAGGATTCCCTCTACGCGGCCCGCACCGCCCACGACGCAGGATTTTACGTCATCGGCATCGCCGACGCCGCCAGCGCCGCCGATGAACCCGCCCTCCGCCGCGTCAGCGACCAGTTCCTGACCCGGTGGGCGGCGTTGAAGTTCTGACAAAAAGAGGCCTTGCCCGTTGGACAAGACCTCTTTTCTATCGTTTATCGTTCCAAAAACTTCCGGAAGGCTGCCCTCACGGCGGCTTCGCGGCCGCGGGGGATGGGGACGCGGGCACCGCTGCGCATCCACAGCTCCCCCACGGACAGCTGCGATGCCGCCGCCAGGTTGACCACGTAGGAGCGGTGGGGCTGCAAAAAGCGCCGGTCGGCCAGCAGCGGCTTTGCCACTTCGGAAAAGGGCACCCGCAACGAGAGCGAGGCCACATCCTCGCCGCTGGCAAGGTGGAAATGCACCACATGGTGGGTGCATTCCAGATACTCGATGTCCGCAAAGGGGAGGGCCCGCAGGCCGGTCGCCGTCGTCACCGGGATGACGGGGCCGTACTCCGGCTCGGTGGCGCGGTCCAGCAGGGCCGTGAGCTGTTCGGGCCGGAAGGGGATCTGCAAATACTGCATCGCATCCACCCGGAACGCCTCGTAGGCGTAGGCGGGCGTGTGGGCCAGAAAGGCCAGCGGTGCCCGCACCCCGCGCTGCCGCAGCTGTGCCGCCGCCTGCAGACCTGCCGCCGGGTTTGCCGCTGTCAGCTCGATGAGGTACAGCTCAAACCGGCTGCCCGCATCCTCTTTCCGGAGCAGTGCCCCCGCGTCCTCCAGCTGTTCCACGATGCAGGCGTCTGCCCGGCGGGCATAATATTCAAGGCAGTGCCGCTGCACCCGCCCCCGCAGCACCGCATCCGGGCTGCAGACCGCAATGTGAAAGATCATTTTTTTAATTCCTTCCTCCTGCCCGGCCTTCCGGGCGCTTGCATTTTGCGCCGCACGGGAGTATAGTTACTATAAAATCAGAAAAGGAGACGCCGCCATGAATCAGCCCCTTGTCAGCATCATCCTGCCCGTGTACAACGCCCAGAACCATCTGGCCCGCTGCGTGGGCAGCATCTGCGCACAGACCTATTCCAACATCGAGATCATCATCCTGAACGACGGTTCCAAGGACCAGAGCCTGCCCGTCTGCGAAGAGTTCCGCACCAAAGACCCCCGCATCGTGCTGGTGGACAAGGAAAACTCCGGCGTAGCGGACACCCGCAACCTGGGCCTGAAGCTGGCCGGCGGCAAGTATGTGCAGTTCGTGGACAGCGACGACTATCTCGACCCGGACTTCACAGCCGCTCTCGTGGCCGCGGCCGAGGAGCACACCGCCGACCTCGTCATCGCACCCTACAAGATGGTCATCCCGGCGGGCGCTTCCAAGCCCGAACAGGTGCTCGATAAGATCCAGGACGAGCTGGGCGTCATGAGCGTCGCCCGGCCCCCGGAGATGCGGGAGTACGGCTTCCTGCCCGCAGGCATTTACGACAAGGACACCTTCGCCCTCCGCCTGATGGACAAGCCCGCCTCCTATTTTTACAGCGTGCTCTGGAACAAGCTCTACCGCCGCGACCTCCTGACCCGGAACGACATCCAGTTCGTCAGCGAGATGCACTGGGCCGAAGACCTCGTCTTCAACCTGCGGTATATCCAGTACGCCGAGACCTTCGTTTCCATCGGCAAGGCCGGTTATTACTACGTCCAGAACCCGCAGAGCATCTGCCACACCCAGGTCCACGTATCCACCGTGGTGCAGAACAAGCTGCAGGTGTTCCGCTATTACAAAGACCTCTACACCCGTCTGGGCATGTATGAGGAGGTGCGCCCCCAGCTGTACAAGTTTCTGGTGGACATCGCCGAGAGCACCTACCCCTCCGGCCCGTTCAAAAAGGCCATTGATGAGGCAAAAGCCTACTGGAAAGAGCACAAACCGGAACAGGAATCATAACAAAAAATCGAGAGGCCGATGGCCTCTCGATTTTCGTTATGAGAGGTTACGCTCCGATGGCGGCGCACTTCTTGGCCAGCCAGTCGCGCTCCTCCTCGGTCAGGCGGGGAGCGAGCTTGGTGAAGACCTCGCGGTGGTAGGCATTCAGCCACTCGATCTCGTCCTTGGTCAGGATGCCGGGCACCACAGGCGAGGTGGCGATGGGCACAAAGGTCAGCGGGCGGAAGGCCAGGAAGGTGCCGTACTGGTTGTCGGCCTTGTGGTAGCACTCCAGCTCGTTCTCGATGCGGATGCCGACGACGCCGCTCTCATAGACGCCCGGCTCGTCGGTGACGATCATGCCCGGCTGGAACACGGTGGTGTTGCGGCCGTTCAGAGCGTGGGGGCCTTCGTGGACATTGCCCACGAAGCTGACGCTGTGGCCGGTGCCGCAGCGGTAATTGATGAGGTGCTGCCACAGCGGCTCACGGGCGATGGTATCCAGCATGTGGCCGTCGCAGTAGTTCAGCCAGACGGCCTTGGCAATGTCGATGTGGCACTGCAGCGTCCAGGTGTAGAACCGCTTTTCGTCCTCGGTCAGCTCGCCCAGCGGGTAGGTGCGGGTGATGTCGGTGGTGCCGTCCATGTAGGTCGCGCCGCTGTCCACCAGCAAAAAGCCCTTCTTTTCGAGCTTGGCGTGGTCTTCCTCGGTGGCGTGGTAGTGCATCATGGCCGCGTTGCCGCCGTAGGCTGCAATGGTGCCGAAGCTCTCCACGATGAACTTGTCCTGTGCCGAGCGGTACTTGTGGAGGATCTCGTCCACGGTCAGCTCCGTCAGCTCTTCGCCTGCGGCCAGACGCTCTTCCAGCTCCTTCTGGAACCGCACCATGGCCACGGCATCGCGCAGATGGGTCTCACGGTTGTGGTTCAGCTCGGTCTCGTTCTTGACGCCCTTCATCGGCAGCAGGGGGTCGGCCTCGTCCTTGACGGTCAGGGCCGGGTTGTTGTTCAGCGTCTCGTAGACCGCATAGTTGACGGAAGCCGGGTCGGCCAGAACGGTCTGGGCCTCGGTCTCTGCGGCCAGGAAGGTGAGGATGTCGTCATATTCGGCGATCTCGACGCCGTTCTCCTTCAGCTCGGCAGCGGCCTCCGCGCCCAGACGACGGGTGTTGATGAAGAGGACGGCACGGTCCCCGGTCACATAGCAGTAGGCCATGGCGTAGGGAGTGCACTGAATGTCCATCGCGCGGAGGTTCAGCAGCCAGGCCAGGTTGTCCAGCTTGCCCACCAGCTGGGCCGTGCAGCCCAGCTCCTTGAGCTTGGCCCGCAGCTGCTCCAGCTTCTCGGCGGGGGCAAAGCCCGCATACTCCTTGCTCAGGAGCCAGGCCGGGGTCTCCGGCAGGGCGGGGCGGCCCTCGGTCCACAGCTCATCTTCCAGATTCAGGGTCTTGATGGTGCCGTGCTTGGCGTCCAGCGCTTTCTGTACGCTGCGCACCAGCTGGCAGGAAGCGGTCAGGCCGCACAGGCCCAGCACACCGCCTTCCGGCAGGGCATCGGCGCAGTACTGCTCCACGGTGGGCACGCCCGGCTCACCCATCCGCTCCAGCTCGATCTCGGTGCCCGCGATCTCCTTTTCGGCCTGCACAAAATAGCGGCCATCGGCCCACAGGGCGCTCTTGTCTCTGGTCACGACGAAGTTCGAGTTCTCGCCGTGGAAGCCGGAGAAATAGGTCAGGGAGGTGTAGTGGTCGGGCAGATACTCGCTGGAGTGCGGGTCGCCCACCGGGATGAGGTAGAGGTCCACGCCATTGGCGTCCATGGCGGCGCGCAGCGCAGCCAGACGCTCAGGGACTGTATTCATGCTCATGATAAAAGCCTTCTTTCTTGCACTTGCCGGAAAAACGTCCGGCGGCGGTTCTCGCTGGCTCCTATTGTATCATTCCGGCGCACGGATTGCAATTGCCCTGGCCGTTTTCCTCCAACGGGGTGAAACGGCGCTTATTCGTCCGCCGTCTTTGATCTCAGATCCAGCTCCGGCATCAGCTCCTCGCTGATGATGGTGAGCATCTGTTCCATTTTGTCCACGTCCTCGGCGGGGAAGCGCTCCCGCACACGCTCGACCACGGTGTGCAGGTAGGAATAGCTGATGTTGTAATACTCGAAATACTTCTGGGTGGGGCGCAGGTGGTACTCGCGCCGGTCCTTGGCGGACTGGATCTTTTCCACGTAGCCCTTGCGCATCAGGCTGCCGATCTTATACGCCGCGTTGGGGGTGGAGATCTTCATCATCCGCGAGAACTCCGCAATGGTGGGCTCGCCCATGGCCATGATGCCCTCCATGCAGAAGGACTCCACCGTGGTCAGGGTCGCCTCGCGGGTGGCAAAGCGCTGAAACACGTTCTGATAGAAGTGCAGCTTGAATTTTGTGTAAACGTCGTTGAATGCTTTTTCCAGCATGGTACGGCTCCTTCCGATCGCTCAATTTCCTTTAGTATACCATGTTTTTTCCCAGAAGCAACGGAATTTTTCCGTTTTGAAACAAAGGGCCCCCCAGCCCATGCAGGCCGGGAGGTCCTTTGCGTTAAGGGGGACGCTCACTGCGTCGGGGATGTTCAGGTGGTGCCGAGGAGCTTTTTGAGCCGGAGCCATGCGCCGAAGACGTCCATCTTGGTGACATAATGGTCCGGGTCAAAGAAGGACGCATCCTTCTTGTCGGCCGCGTCCATCAGGCCGTTCTGGACCGCCCAGCGGGTGGCCTTTTGCAGCTCGATCTCTTCGGTGGGGATATCGCCGTAAAGGGTGGGCAGAGCCACCTCCGGTTTGCCTGCGGTCTCCCACAGGAGCAGCGCCAGCGCACGGCGGTCGGTCGGCACCGGCACACCCTGGGGCAGCGCATTGGCGAGGTAGAGGTCTACACCCAGGCTCACGCCCTGCCACACCACGATGCCTGCGGCTGCGCCGCCCACCGCGATGGTCGCCGCCGTTGCCAGCGGAGAGGGCGCCGCATCCTCGATGATCTCCGCCGAGCGGTACTGCGCCCGGATGGTCACATCCTCGGCGGGCATCTTGAAGGGCATGGCCTCGGCCCGGTAATCGACGTTGACATCGCCGCTGAGCTTGCTCGACGAAATGCTCCACATGTCAAACGTCATGCCGTCCGGGATTTCGCTCTGGTCCAGCACCACGGTCAGGGTGTCGTTCTTCTTGGCGGAAACAGACGTCTTGCCGTCGATCGTGCCACCGATGACGGTCACGGTGTAGGTAGTGGGTTCCGGCTCCGGTTCAGGTTCCGTCTTGGTGATGGGCTCGCCGTTCAGCGTACCGCTGCCGGTGATGCTCTCGCTGACTGTGCCGCTGCCGGTCACAGCACCGTTGAATACGCCGCCGTTGATGGTGCCGCTGTTCTTGACTGCGCCGTGGAAGGTGCCGTCGTTGATGGTGCCGTTGTTCTCGACAGCGTCGTGGAACGCACCGTTTTCGATCATGCCCTTGTTCTCGACTGCGCCGTGGAACGTGCCATTCACGATGCGGCCCGGTCCCATATTGTCGACCTCGCCGTGGAAGGTGCCGCCCAGAATGCCGCTGTTGTTGAACACTTTGCCGTTGAACTCGCCGCCCGTGATGGCCGTCGGCTTGCCCACAAAGACGTTGCACTCCACCGCCGAACCATCTCCGATGGTGCTGAAATCGAACAGCCCGCCGGTCTGGTTGCTGCCCGTCAGAAGCAGCATGTCGCCATTGGTCGGGTGATTGGGGATGTACTCCCAGCCGTCGCCCTTGCAGGGGGTTTTGCCGCCGTTGGAATCCTTCGGCCAGCCATTCTCCATGACGAGGTCGGTGCTGGTGATCGCTCCGTTCAGCACCACGTCCTTGTCGTCCGGCATGGTAAAGGTCACGGTCTTCTTGTCGCTGCCGTAGCTGCTTTCGGCGATGGGCTGGCCGTTCAGGCTGAAGATGTCGGTGTCGGCAGTGATGGTCACTTCCTTCGTCGTGGCATTGCTGGTCACGACGTAGGGGTCCCAAACCGCAGACACATCGTTGACTTCCTTGATCTTGGCACCGGAGGCCACGGTGATGGAGTGGAGACCTGTTACGTTGGTTAGAGTTGCATTGCCGTTGAACACGCCGCCATAGATGCGGTCGTTCTTGTTGTTCACACCACCCGCGAAGGTGCCGCCATAGATCGTTCCTCCGGCGTCGTTTGTCACTGTTTCATTGAAGGTTCCGTTAGAGATGTTTCCGTTGATGTTTGATACTTCTTTATTGAAGGTTCCGTCAGAGATTGTTCCGTTGACGTCGTTTATCACTGTTCCCTCAAATTTGCCGCCAGAAATCGTTCCATTGTGGTTTTTCACTTCTCCCTTAAAGGTGCCGTTGCCAGAGATCATTCCTTCAGTGTCGTTTGTCACACTGCCCGCGAAGATGCCGCCGGTAATTGTCGCATACGATTGAATCGCACACGCCACAGGCGTTGTGGTCGATGTTCCTGGGGTCTTGCCTTGGGGATGGGTGGAGTTGAAATCAAACGTTCCATCCGTCAGAGTCAGTGTCTTGGTGCTGCTATCGTAACTCCAGCCGGTGCCACTGCAAGGGATGGTGCCGCCGTTGGAAGCCTCCGGATAGCCGCCCTTCATCACGAGGTCGGTGCTGATGATTGCTTTGTTCAGCACCACGTCTTTGTCGTCCGGCATGGTAAAGGTCACGGTCTTCTTGTCAACACCGTATTTGTCCGCGCTGATGGGCTGGCCGTTCAGGCTGAAGATTTCGGTGTCGGCGGTGATGGTCATGGTGGTGTCTTTGTAAGAGTAGAGGTCCCATGCCGTGCCGGGCGTTCCATCCGCGTTCAGCGGGCCTTCGCCGTTCACTTGGCTTACACTGCCATCCGTTACGGTGACGTGGTAGGCACCGGTCAGGTTTGCGTTCCCGTTGAATATGCCGCCGAGTATTTTGCTGCCGTTGTTCTTAGACAGGCCCGCCGCAAAGGTTCCACCAGAGATCGTTCCGTAGTCGTTGTTCACTGTTCCCTTAAAGGTTCCGCCAGAGATCGTTCTGCCGAGGTAGTTTGTCACTTTTCCATTGAAGGTTCCACTGGTGATGGTGCCTTTGTTTGTCACACTGCCCACAAAGGTGCCGCCAGAGATCGTTCCGACGAAGTTTTCCACTGTTCCATTGAAGGTGCCGTCCGTGATTTTTCCTCTGTCGTTGTTTGTCACTGTTGCATTGAAGGTGCCGTTCTTTATGGTGGCGTTGGCGCCTTCGTTTGTCACTGTTCCATTGAAGGTGCCTTTCTCGATGGTGCTGTAGTTTGTCACACTGCCCTCGAAGGTGCCGTTCTCGATGTAGCTGTAGTTTTCCACTTTTTTATTAGCGGCGAAGGTACCACCGCTGATGGTGCCGCTGTTTGTCACGTTTCCTTCAAAGGTGCCTTTCTCTATGGTGTTCAAGTTTGTCACACTGCCATAGAAAGTGCCGCCAGAGATTGTTCCTCCAGGGAGTGTTCCTCCGGTGATGTTTGTCACTGTTCCCGCAAAGGTGCCGTTGCCAGTGATGGTGCCGCTGTTTGTCACACCGGACGCGAAGAAGCCGCCAGAGATCGTCCCTTTGTCGTTTGTCACGTTTGCTTCAAAGTCGCCGCCGGTAATTGTCGCATTCTGTTCCAATTTAATCTCACAGCGCACAGTCTGCTCGGTAACCCCTCCTCCATTGGTTTTGGGATAGAAGTAGTTGAAATCATACGATCCACTTTTCAGAATCAGTGTGCCGCCCTTGTACTCCCAGCCGTCGCCCGTGGTGCCGTCCGGACAGACCGGATAGCCGCCCGCGCCCATGACGAGTTCGCCGGAGGAGCCTTCTGCAAAGGCCCCCAGGGGGGGAGCACGGAGAGCACCATGCTCAATGCCAGGATCAGGCTGAGAATGCGTTTTTTCATCGGGGTCGTCCTCCTTTTCTGCCAAAGGCCGCACGGTCGTTCGTTTCTGGGTCCATCATACCACAGAAACAATCGGAATGGAAGCAAAGCCGCGTGAAACGCCCTGAAAACTGCGTGAATGACGATTTTCGCCCCCTTGACAGGGCCAAAAACGCCGGTTGGGTCAGTCTGCCCTGGCCGTTCGCAGCCGGATGACGTTCAGCACCACCAGCTCCAGCACGATGGCCACGGCCAGCAGCACCAGCGAGGTGAGCAGGCTGGCGCTGGCGCCCAGGAACATCTGGCTCAGGCCGGTGACGACATAGCACACCGCCGAGATGGCCGCCGCCGTGATGGCATAGGGCAGCTGGGTGGACACATGGTTCACATGGCTGCAATGCGCACCGGCGGACGCCATGATGGAGGTGTCCGAGATGGGGGAGCAGTGGTCGCCGCACACTGCGCCGGACAGGCAGGCCGCAATGGAGATGACCAGCATCTCCCCCTGCGGGAACGCATGGCAGACGATGGGGATGAGGATGGAGAAGGTGCCCCAGGACGTGCCGGTGGCAAAGGCCAGGAACACCGCCACCAGAAAGATGATGGTCGGCAGCAGATATTGCAGCGCAGCCGCCGAGCCGTTGAGCAGGTTGGCCACGTAATACTTGGCACCCAGCAGGTTGGTCATGCCGGAAAGGGTCCACGCCAGCGTCAGGATGAGCATGGGGCTGACCATGGCCTTGAAGCCCTCCGGGATGCAGGCCGCGAAGTCCTGAAAGGTCATCACGCCGCGCACCCGGTAGAACACGAAGGTGAACAGCAGCGCGATGCTGCTGCCCATCACCAGGCCCGCCGAGGCGTTGCAGTCGGAGAAGGCGGTGATGAAGTCCACGCCTTCAAAGAAGCCGCCGGTGTAGATGAGGCCGAAGATGCAGGCTGCAATGAGCACCAGCACCGGCAAGATCAGGTCGATGACATGGCCGCAGGCTGCGGTGCCGTCGTCCACATCGTCGCCGTAGGGGCGGTCTTCGGTGGTGAAGAGGTCGCCCTTCAGCGCGTTGTCCTCGTTGAGCTTCATGGGGCCGTAGTCGGTGCCCGTGAAGATGAGGAAGAGGATCATGATGAGGGTCAGCAGGGCGTAGTAGTTATACGGAATGGTGCGCAGGAACATGGTAAAGCCGTTGATGCCCGAACCTTCCGGCACCGAGGAGGTGACGGCCGCCGCCCAGCTGGACACCGGCGCGATGATGCAGACCGGGGCCGCCGTGGCGTCGATGAGGTAGGCCAGCTTTGCGCGGGAGACCTTCTGCCGGTCGGTCACAGGCCGCATGACGGAGCCTACGGTCAGGCAGTTGAAGTAGTCGTCCACAAAGATGAGCACCCCCAGAACAAGGGTCATGAACTGCGCCCCCGCGCGGGTGTGGATGTGGGTGGACGCCCAGCGGCCAAAGGCCGCGCTGCCGCCCGCCTTGTTCATCAGGGCCACCAGGATGCCCAGCATGACCAGAAAGACCAGAATGCCCACATTGCTGGAGTCGGACAGCTTGGCGACCATGCCGCCGTCTTCGTTGAAGAACAGGGTGTTCAGGGCCAGTTCCAGGTTGCCGTTGGCAAAGAGCAGCGCACCCGTCGCGATGCCCACCAGCAGCGAGGTGTAGACCTCCTTGGTGTTCAGTGCCAGCACGATGGCCACCACCGGCGGCAGCAGGGAGAGCGCCGTGCTGTACACGGCGCAGGTGTAGGTAGACGGGTCGGCAATGGTGCCGGGTGTTGCCGCCGTGCACCACAGCAGCAGAGCGAACACCAGCACGGCGCCCGCCCACGAAAGATTGACTTTTTTCATAAGATCTGATTCCTCTTTTGATTTTTTGCCTCAGCGCGGGGCAGACTATCCCCAACCAGACAGGGAAGGGGGTGTTTGCCGCGCCGGATTATAAAGCGCTGTACTTTGAGCTGTTCCGCGCCAGCGAACAGGCCGCCCGCCTCCTCCACGAGGCCCAGCAGCGGGCCGAAGAACAGGTGATGGCGGAGGATGAACCGCCGCTGCGGTTGGAAGAACCGCTCCGTCCCCACTCAAGGGAGGCCGCCCCCCGGAAACCGTGAAGCGGCTGCGGGACTGACCCTCTCCGTCAGTGCTGCGCACTGCCACCTCTCCCGAAGGGCGAGGCATTGGCAGACCGGGCCAGCCCTGCTGTTCGCTTGGGCCCGATGGGGCGCAAGGTGCCGGGCCCTGCTCTCATTGGCAGCGGCATTTGTATTGCAGCCGTGAATCGAGACAGCGGAGCCCGACCGTTCCCGATCGAAAAAACTTCGCTCGTCCAGCACGACCACTACCGACTCGCCAGTGGCTCTCCCTTCGGGAGAGCTGTCACCGAAGGTGACTGAGAGGGTTCACCCCTTCTTGCTCTCCGCCTTCGCCGCGAACTTCGCGTCATTGACGACGAAGCGCTCATGCACGCCGCCGCCCACGGGGCCTTTTTCGTCGTGCAGCGAGACCTTGAACACCAGCTTCCGGCCTTCCACGGCGGTCAGCTCGCTCTCACAGGTCACGGTCATGCCCACGGGGGTGGGGGCGGTGTGCTCCAGTTCCAGCTTCGTGCCCACCGAGCCGCAGCCCTCGTCCAGCTCGGACGCGACGCTTATCCAGCAGGTCTTTTCGGCCAGTGCCACCAGTGCGGGCGTTGCGAACACGTCCAGTGTGCCGCTGCCCATGGTCTTTGCGGTGTTTTCGTTCGTCACGAGCTGGCTCTGCTCGCCGTGAATGCCAATAGTCAACATAAAAAAACTTCCTTTCCTGAATCGCCTTGCGGCAGTAAATTTCCGACCTCCTGATAGGATACCACATTTTCCGCGTCGATGCACCTGTTTTTGGTGGATTTCTGCATTTTCCTCTTTCCTGTCAGCCCAAAACGCGTTATGATAGGGCAAAATGGGGGAGGGTACGCCTATGAACGACTTCTGGAAATCCTACGATATCACCGCGCTGGAGTACGGAGTGAATTATCAGTGTTACCCACTGTATGGAAGAATCCATCTCACCGAACTGGCGCTTTCACTGATCTTCATCCTGAGTGCTGCGCTCTGGTACAGGCACAGCGGGCCAAAACAGCGGCAGCGCATCCTGGTTGGGGTCACGGTGCTTCTGCTTCTTGACGAAGCGGCCCTTCTGCTCGGCATGGCCCTGACTGGCCAGTGGAATTGGAGCTATCTCCCGCTCCACCTATGCAGCATCCATGTTTTCGTCTGCCTGTACAACACCCTGTTCGACCAGAACTGGTGCAAAGAGGAGCTTTACGCCCTCTGCATCCCCGGCGCGGCGCTGGCCCTGCTCTGCCCAAGCTGGTTGGATGTGCCTTCATGGTGGACGCTCATCAACTTGCACTCGGTCTCCATCCACGCCCTGCTGGTGCTTTACCCGGTCCTTCTCGTTGTGGGCGGCTACCGCCCCAGCCCCCGCCGGGTGCCGCAGGTACTGGCTTTCCTGTTCGGCACCGCCTTGCCCATCTATTTTCTCAACAAGTCTCTGTACACGAACTTCTATTTCCTGAACAACCCAACCGCCAACGTCATCACCTGTGCCTTCACGAGATTTCTGGGTGAACCGTATTATATACTCGGCTTCCTGCCCGCCATCGCTGCGGCACTGGCGGTGATGTATCTGCCATGGGCAGCAAAAAACTTCACCGAAAATCGACGAAAACATTGACACTTTTTCCGTTATAGCCCTTCGGAAATCCTGATACTCATTCCATTTTTCCGCGCTCAAAACGCACCCTTTTTGCAGATTGAAATCGCAGTTTTCTTGCGTATTGGGGTATTTTTTTACAATTTCGAGGTTCTGCTCAAAATCTTTGCAAAAAGCCTTGACAGGGCCTCTTCTGCGTGATACTATGAACACATGAACAAACGTTCACATGAACACACCGCGAAAGGAGAGACTGCCATGAACGACCCCAACGACGCTCTGCCCGCCGCGCAGCCGGGGCCTCTCGTGATGCCGGATGACGAAGTGCTGTATGAGCTGGCCGACCTGTTCCGGGTGTTCGGCGACTCCTCCCGCATCAAGATCCTGTATGCGCTCCACGACAGCGAGCTGTGTGTGCAGGACCTCGCGAATGCGGTGCAGCTGAGCCAGTCTGCGGTGAGCCACCAGCTCCGGGTGCTGAAGGACTCGAAGCTCGTGCGGTTCCGCCGGGACGGAAAGACCGTTTACTACGCACTGGACGATGACCATGTGCGCAGCATCCTCTCCATGGGGATGGACCATATCGAAGAATAACCGAAAGGCAGGTACTTATTATGAAAAAGAGCTACAAGATCGAAGTCGATTGCGCAAACTGCGCCCAGAAGATGGAAGACGCCGCCAACACCGTGGCCGGTGTGGCAAATGCGACCGTCAGCTTCATGACCCAGAAGATGAAGGTGGAGTTCGCAGAGGGCGCAGACCCCCACGACACCATGGTGAACGTTCTGGCCGCCTGCAAAAAGGTCGAGGACGACTGCGAGATCTTTGATATCTGAGCAACGCATCCGATGAGAACGGCTCCTCCTGTGGGGGAGCCGTTTCCTTCCCCGGCGATTTCCTGTTGAAAGAAAAACCAGTTTTCAACACTTTCCACCGGGTTTTCAACAGCTTTTGCGGAAAAGTTTGAAAACAAACGCGAAAAAGTCAGATTTCTTCGAGAAAACCTCGTGGAAAACATGGGGGAAAACGTGGAAAAGTTTCTTTTCCGGGGAAAACCTGTTGAAACCGCCCCCAGCCATCCGTCAAAAGGAGAGTTTCGTATGACCAAAAAGCAGAAAAAGGTGCTGTATCAGATCATCGCAGCGGTCATCCTGATCGTGATCCTGAAGCTCCTGCCCGCATTCCCCACCCCGGTGGAGCTGGTGCTCTACCTCATCCCGTACCTCGTGGTGGGCTGGGATGTCCTGCGCAAGGCGCTCAAGGGCATCAAGAACCGCCAGCCGTTCGACGAGTGCTTCCTGATGGCCGTTGCCACTGTGGGTGCGTTCGCGCTGGGCGACTATGTCGAGGGCTGCGCCGTCATCCTCTTTTACCAGATCGGCGAGCTGTTCCAGAGCGTGGCCGTCGGCAAGAGCCGCCGCAGCATCTCGGCCCTGATGGACATCCGGCCCGACTATGCCAACATCGAGGGCGAGGACGGCAAGCTGGAACAGGTGGACCCCGATGATGTCGAGGTCGGCACGGTGATCGTGGTCCAGCCCGGCGAGCGTGTACCCATCGACGGCGTGATCGTGGAGGGCACTTCGGCCCTGAACACCGCAGCCCTGACCGGCGAGAGCCTGCCCCGCGATGTGCAGACCGGCGATGAGGTCATCAGCGGCTGTGTGAACATGACCGGCCTGCTCAAGGTGCGCACCACCAAGGAATTTGGCGAGTCCACGGTCTCCAAGATCCTCGACCTGGTGGAAAATTCCAGCATGAAGAAGGCCCGCACCGAGAACTTCATCACCCGTTTTGCCCGCGTGTACACCCCGCCGTCTGCTACAGCGCACTGGCTCTGGCGTTCATCCCGCCCGGTGGTCCTGCTGCTGATGGGCCAGCCCGCCCGCTTCGGCGACTGGGTCTACCGCGCCCTGACCTTCCTCGTCATCTCCTGCCCCTGCGCTCTGGTCATCTCCATCCCGCTGAGCTTCTTCGGCGGCATCGGCGGTGCCAGCGCCTGCGGCATCCTCGTCAAAGGCTCCACCTATCTGGAAGAACTGGCCCGCACCGGGATCGTGGTCTTTGATAAGACCGGCACCCTGACCCAGGGCACCTTCAAGGTCGTGGGCGTCCACCCCGAACACGGTGTCACCGAAGACGCCCTCGTGGAGGCCGCCGCCCTCGCGGAGAGCTGGTCCAAACACCCCATCTCCCTGAGCATCAAGGCCGCTTACGGCAGGGACATCGACGCCAGCCGCGTCACCGATGTCCAGGAGCTGGGCGGCCACGGCGTGACAGCAAAGGTGGACGGCAAAGCCGTTGCCGCCGGCAACGCCCGCCTGATGGCAAAACTGGGCCTCACCGCCCCCGAAGTGACCGAGCCGGGCACCCTCGTGCATGTGGCCATCGAGGGGCAGTACGCCGGTTATCTGCTCATCGCGGACGTGGTCAAGCCCCACAGCGCACAGGCCATCCGGAGCCTGAAGTCCGCAGGCGTCCGCAAGACCGTGATGCTGACCGGCGACGCCGAGCCTGTAGCCAGAACGGTCGCCAATCAGCTGGGTCTGGACGAATACCATGCCGGTCTGCTGCCCGGCGACAAGGTGGACCAGATCGAAACGCTCCTCGCCGCCAAAGGCCCGAAAGAGAACCTCGCCTTCGTGGGCGACGGCATCAACGACGCGCCCGTTCTGTCCCGCGCCGACCTCGGCATCGCCATGGGTGCGCTGGGCTCGGACGCCGCCATTGAGGCCGCGGACATCGTCCTGATGGACGACGACCCGGCCAAGATCGCGCTGGCCATGCGCATCGCCCGCCGCACCCTCCGCATCGTCTACGAGAACATCGTCTTCGCGCTGGCCATCAAGTTCGCCTGCCTGATGCTTGGCGCTCTGGGTCTGGCAAGCATGTGGACCGCCATCTTCGCCGACGTCGGCGTCATGGTGCTGGCCGTCCTCAACGCCACCCGCGCCCTCTACACCAAAGACCTTGCCCGGAAGAACGAGCAGTGACCCATAACACACGAACACCCCCGCCGGGAATTTTCCGGCGGGGGTGTTTTTGTGCGCAAAACCTTTTTCCCGAAACAACTTGCAATGCCGGGAGATTCTGTTATACTACTAATCCAGGAGGTTAGTGGAAATGGATACAGTCAAATCAGATCCTCATTCTTCCGGCGAGGTGTGGCGGGCGCTCCGGGCAGCTGCGCCCCAGACGGTGCCGGTGTTTGCCGGTTACCTCGTGCTGGGCATGGGGTACGGCATCTACGTTCAATCTCTGGGCCTGCCGGTCTGGATGCCCATGCTGATGGGCACCGTCGTCTACGGCGGCTCGCTGGAATTCGTGCTGGCAAGCCTGCTGCTGGGGGCGTTCGCGCCGCTGTCGGCCTTTCTGATGGCCCTGATGATCCAGGCGCGGCACCTGTTCTACGGCCTTGCCATGCTGGAGCGCTACAAGGGCTATGGCCTGCGCAGCGTTTACATGATCTACGCCATGAGCGACGAGACCTTTTCCATCACCTGCTCGGCCGAGCCGCCGGAAGGGGTGGACCGGGGCTGGTTCATGTTCTTCATCACCCTGCTGGATCAGCTCTATTGGGTGGCCAGCGCCGGGCTGGGCGCGGTGGTCGGCTCGGTCCTGCCCTTCAGCACAGAGGGCGTGGATTTCGTGATGACGGCCATGTTCGTGGTCATCTTCCTGAACCAGTGGGAAAAAGAAAAGCAGCACGTCAGCGCCCTCATCGGGCTGCTGGTGCCGCTGGTCTGCCTGGTGCTCTTCGGGGCAGGCAGCTTCCTGCTGCCCGCTATGGCCTGCATCCTGGTGCTGCTGGTGGCCCTGCGCAGGCCCATTGAGTCCATTGAAGCAAAGCACGGCGAAACGGAGGTGCCGAAATGACCGCACTGCAAATGGGCATCACGATCGCGGTGTGCACTGCTGCCACCATGCTCACCCGCTTTCTGCCGTTTCTGATCTTCTCCTCCAAGGACCAGCAGCCGCCGGAGGTGGTGCGGTATCTGGGCCGCGTTCTGCCCGCCGCCATCTTCGGGATGCTCATCGTCTACTGCCTCAAGAGCGTGACGCCCTTTGCGGGCAGCCGCGGCATCCCGGAGGCCCTCGCCATCGCCGTGACCATCGCCCTCCACAAATGGAAGCACCAGACCCTTGTTTCCATCGCCGGCGGCACGGTCTGCTATGTGCTGCTGGTGCAGCTGGTGTTTTGACAGCAACGCATTTTTTCGCGTAAACAAGTTGACATTTTCGTCAGAAAGCCGTATACTATAAGTGCAGGAAGACCTGCCGAAGATGGTCTCGTAGAACGCGAGCAAAAAGAAAGTTCACTGAGAAGATTTGGTCGTAGAACGCGACCAAGTAAAACAAAAGAAAAGTTCACTGAGAAGACTTGCCCCTTGAAAAAGGGGCATTTCTTTTTCCGAGGATGTTTATGATGCGATTTGCTTTTTTGTCCGACTGCTTTTATGAAGACTACCCTGCCAGCCGCTACCCGGAAATCGAGCAGAAGCGGAACCGCCCCTATGTGGTCGTTTTCGTTACCGTAGGCGAGCGGACTTTCGCGATCCCAATGCGCTCCCATATCAGGCACCCGCATGCTTTTTTGACGGACAAGGAAAACCGATGCGGCATAGACTACACCAAAGCCGTTCTCATTCTGGACGAGGAACGATACATCGACCCGGTAAAGCAGCCGCACATCCGCCCGAACGAATTTGATGCCCTGCGCGGAAAGGAATACCGCATCCAGTGCGGGATGCAGAAGTACATCGAAAAATACAAAAAAGCAAAATCAAGTGAGAAGGAGCTGGACAAAACCCTGCTCCGCTGTTCCACCTTGCAATATTTTGAAGAATATCTTTAAGATATAAAAACCGGGAGATGCCGCATGGTATCTCCCGGTTCTGATTTGAGTAGCTTGAGCGAGCGACAACCACCAGCTCCGCTGGTGGAGAAGAAAATGTTTTAGCTATAAGATTCGAGCGAAGCGAGATGACAAAGAAATTGTCATCTTAGAAGATGTACTTTATGATACTGCTCGTTAGAGCAGTAGGTCAAGTAATGCAGATGAAAGATGCTTGCTCGTGGCCCCTTGCAGGGGCTTTGCTAGTAAGGAGCCCTTCTAGGGCTTACTCAAGCCACCGGCTCAGCCGGTGGTTTTGACTTCAATGATAAAACGTATCAAAATTGACCTGCCGATAGAACCGCTGCTGGAGCTGGTCGAAGCTCTCGCAGTTCTGGGCCAGCAGCCACATCACCTTTGTGACGACGGCCTCAATGGTCATGTCGTGGGCTTCCAGGAAGCGGAACCGGTTCCGGACCCGCTTGCCGACCTCGTAAATGCCCACATCGCTGCCCTCGTAGGTGACCTGTGTGGTTAAGATCAGGATCTTGCGGGTCTTGTCGTAATCGCCCAGATTCTCTGCAAAAGCGTCCATGAGCCGCTGCGGGATGCCGCCCACGCCGAAACTTTCCACGATGACGCAGTCGTATTGTTGAAAAATGGCCGGGATGAGCTCCGGGCCAAGGCCGGGCGTCAGCTTGAGCAGAAAGACCTTCGGGTTCAGTGCCCGGCCAAACTCCACTGGGCCGGTGGGCCAGGGCGAGGGGATATACCGCACCAGCCGGTCGCCCTGCACCAGCGCCAGCGCCGGGAAATTCACCGAGGCAAAGGCGTCGTAGCTGATGGTCTTGTTCTTCTTGGCGCGGGTGCCCGCGATGACATGCCCGCCGAACACCACCATAACGCCCCGGCTGCCGGGGTCCAGCGCGCAGATGACGCTGTCGCGCAGGTTTTTCTTCGCATCGGTGATCTCGTTGGAGATGGGCTGCTGGGCACCGGTGAGGATGATCGGCTTGTCCGCATTCTGGATGAGGTAGGATAGCGCCGCCGCCGAATAGGCCAGCGTATCGGTGCCGTGGCAGATGATGAAGCCATCGTAGAGCGCATAATTCTCCTGCACGGCCCGCGCCATCAGCAGCCAGTGTTCGGGGCCGAGGTCTGTGCTGTCGATGCTGCACAGCGCCAGCGTCTCCGGGCAGCACAGCTCGTTCAGTTCCGGCAGATGGGCCAGCAGCTCCTCGCTGGTCAGAACGGGCCGCAGCCCCTGTGCGGTGCGCACACTGGCGATGGTGCCGCCGGTGGTGATAAAAAGCAAACGCTGCTTGGACATGTTCAGTGCCTCCCTGGGTCAAATTCAGTCGATTCAGTATAACACACTCGGCCCCGGATGAAAAGTGTGCAGTTTTGAGACCTGGTCACAGATTTTTGCGGGAAAAGGTGTATACTAGAAGAAAAACTTCAGGAGGCTTCCCATGCCCAACATCGTCATCATCGGTTCCGGCCCGGCCGGCGTGTCGGCCGCTCTGTACACGGCCCGCGCAGGGGTCGAAACGACCGTTCTCACCAAAGGGCCCGGCGCACTGGACCGCGCCGCGCACATCCAGAACTACTACGGCTTTGCTGCGCCCATCTCCGGTGCCGAACTGGAACGCCGGGGCATCGAAGGGGCCAGAGCGCTGGGGGTGCAGTTCGTCACCACCGAGGCCGTGGGCCTGACTTACACCGACAAGCTCACCGTCGAGACGCTGGTGGGCGAGTTCCCCGCCGATGCCGTCATCCTGGCCACCGGCGCTTCCCGCGCTGCACCGAAGATCCCCGGTCTGGCAGAGCTGGAAGGCCATGGTGTGAGCTGCTGCGCCACCTGCGACGCCTTTTTCTACCGGGGAAAGGATGTGGCGGTGCTGGGCAGCGGCGAATATGCCCTGCATGAGGTACAGGCCCTTCTGCCGTTGGTAAAAAGCGTCACCCTCCTGACCAACGGGGCCCCGCTGACGGCACAGTTCCCGCCGGAGGTGAGGGTCTGCCCCGAAACAGTGGACGCCATCCTCGGCGAACAGACCGTCACCGGTGTGCAGCTGAATGGCGGCCGACAGGTGCCCCTGTCCGGCGTGTTCGTGGCGCTGGGCGTGGCGGGCAGCACGGCGCTGGCCCGCAAGCTGGGGGCCGAAGTCGAAGGGAACCGCATCGTCGTGGATGAGAAGATGCAGACCACCCTGCCCGGCCTCTACGCCGCCGGGGACTGCACCGGCGGGCTGCTGCAGGTCGCCAAGGCCGTTTATGAGGGAGCACTTGCAGGCACCGAAGCTGCCAAAGCGGTGCGGAAAGGATAACACCATGTCCGATGTGCAAAATACTCCGGTCAACCGGAACTGTCTAGCCTGCGCCTTCCCATTCTGGGACCAGCTCACGCCGGAGGAACAGGCGCAGCTCTGCCGCTTCACCCGGCCGGTGCGCTACCGGAAAGGGGAACGGGTCCACAGTCCGGTCGAAAACTGCGTGGGCATCCTGTTGCTGCGGTCGGGCCAGCTGCGGGCCTATCTGCTCTCGGAGGATGGGCGGGACATCACGCTCTACCGGCTGTTTCCCGGCGAAGTCTGCATCCTGTCGGCATCCTGCGTGATGGATTCCGTCAACTTTGACCTGTACATCGACGCCGAGGAGGACACCGAGGCCTACTGCATCGGCGCAGGCGTGTTCCGCCAATTGATGCAGCAGAACGTCCATGTCCGCTGCTACGCCTACCAGATGACCGCCGAGCGCTTCTCCGACACCATGTGGACCATGCAGCAGATCCTGTTCATGAGCGCCGACCGGCGGCTGGCCATCTTCCTCACCGATGAGCTGGCCAAGACCGGCGGCGCGGATGTCCGCATGACCCACGACCAGATCGCCCGCTACATGGGCTCCGCCCGCGAGGTCGTCAGCCGCCTGCTGAAATACTTTGCCGGGGAGGGCCTTGTCCGCCTTTACCGCGGCGGCGTCACCGTACTGGACAAAGAACGGCTGAAAGCAGATCGCCAACGGCACATAAAATGCATCAAAAAAGGACGTCTCATCCTGCGACGAGACGTCCTTTTTTGTCTTGCAAAATCTCAGCTCTTGCAGCCGGATTCCTCTTCCACGCCGGTGAAATCGCTGGCCTCAGCGATCTTGGTGACATCGAACTTGCCCGTCTCATCCCTGGGGGCGACGGCGGGGCCGGCCTCCACCGGATTCACGGGTGCTTCCTCGGCCACAGGCTTTTCCGCGGCCGTCTCCGGCTGTGCAGCGGGAGCCTCCGGCTCTTCGGATGCCTTTTTCTCGGATGCCTTCTCGAAGGCCGGGGGCCATGCGTCGCCCGGCTCAGCGGTCTTGGCCTCGCCTTCGGCGTAGGCTTCGGCTGCCTTGGCGGCCTCTGCGGGGTCCTTTTCAGCCTCTTCGGGGAACTCCACCTCTTCGACGTGGAGCGGGCCCTTGTCGTTCAGAATTTTGTCCAGCACCACGATGGCGGCACCGGTGGCGGCGACGGCAGCAGCCGCGCCCAGAACGCGAAACAACGTTTTCATGGTGAGATCCTCCTTGATGTGATTTCAGTGTGCGGGTTAAGAGAATGTGACGACATCGTTCAGCGGCTTTTCGGCGGGTTCGACCGAGATGGCGGTCAGCACCGGGCCTTTGCCGCGGTAGATGTTGTGGAACTTGTAATTGACCTTTGCGGTCACAGTGACCCAGGCGCGCTGCTCCAGCGCCTTGTAGCCATCGTAGGAGCAGGGGAAGCCGACGAACTGGATGTCCTGCACACAGCAGGTCATGGCAAAGCGGCCGGGCACGAAGCTGTTCTTTCCTGCGCGGTTGGTCTGGCAGACCTGCGCCAGGAACTTCACGGTCTTGCCCACGTACTTCTGGGGCTCGTCCTGGCAATCCATATACCAGATGCCGAAATCGTCGTCGCCGATCTCCACCACCGGCTTGTTCAGGTCGAAGGGGAGGGGATCGGGGATATCATCGTAGGCCACGCTGCCGTCAGCGAACTCATAGGCGATGTCGCACTTGCGGGATGCCTGACGCACCAGCTTGTGCAGCTCCTGGCGGGCGGCATCGTTGTTGACGGCCTCGGCGCGGTTGAAGACGATCAGCTCACTGCGGGCGATCTTGTCCAGCAGCAGAGCGCGCATGGAGTTGTCGCGGGCATAGGTGAGGGCCGTGGTGCCGTCGGCCGTGGCGATGCACTGGTAGACGATCCAGTTTTCAGGCAGATTGTTGGCCAGGTCCTGCAGCAGCCACATGCCGTTGTACTCGATGACCACGCGGCCTGCATCTGCTTCCTTGGCCAGCTTGGCCAGGTTCTGGGGGTTCAGCTCAGCCTTGTCCTCGAGGTTGTAGAGCGTCACGCCGGGGAAGGCGAACTTCTTCTGATTGTATTCCTCTTCGCCCTCTTCGCAGACCAGCAGCAGGGTCTTGTCGCCGGAGTCGAAGTTGGGGTCTTCAAAGGTCTCCTGGATGAATTTGGTCTTTCCGCTTTCGAGGAAGCCCACAAACAGGTAGACCGGGATCTCATTTGCCATAAACGGTTTTCCTCCTCTGTGTTGTCCGGGCTCAGCAGCCGAACAGGCCGGCAATGGCCTTCTCGTCCAGCTTGGAGCCGATGACGACCAGCTTGCCGCCGACGTCTGCGCCGCGGGAACGGACTTCCCACTCGCCGGGCACATAGTCAAACTCCAGCCAGCCGTCTGCGCCGCCGTCCACGATGCCCTTGGAGCGCAGGATCATGCCGTACTTGCCGGTATCCAGCTCGGTCAGCGCATGCTCGATGTCAGCCTTTGCGATCTTCTTGGCGGTCTCGACGCCCCAGCTGGTGAAGACCTCATCGGCATCGTGGCCATCGTGATGATGGTGGTGGTGATGACCGCAGCAGCAGTGGCCGTCCTCATCGTGATAATGCTCGTGTTCCTCTTCATCATGGTCGTGATGGTGATGGCAGCAATGATCGTGATCGTGGTCATCATCCTCGTGGTCGTGATGATGCTCATGTTCGTCCTCGTCGTCATCGTCATCATCATCGTCGTCGTGATGGTGATGGCCGCAGCTGCACACGCCGTTCTCATCGTAATGATGATGGTGATGCTCGTGCTCTTCTTCCTCGTCCTCGTGGGCATGCTCCTCATTGGCCTTGGCTGCCATGGCGATCAGCTCTGCCTTGAAGTCGTCCTTCGTGGACATAGCGTTCAAAATCTGCTCACCGGTCAGGGCATCCCACGCGGTGGTGACGATGGTGGCGGTGGGGTTCTTCTCGCGCAGCATAGTCACCGCTGCAGCGATCTTCTCTTCGCTGGCGGTCTGGGTGCGGCTCAGGATGATGCAGCTTGCATGGCTGATCTGGTCATCGTAGAACTCGCCGAAGTTCTTCATATACATCTTGACCTTGTTCACGTCAGCCACGGTGACAAAGCTGTTCAGCTGCACATCCAGGTGCTCAGCTACGCCCTCGACGGCACGGGTCACATCGGACAGCTTGCCCACGCCCGACGGCTCGATGACGATGCGGTCGGGGTGATACTGCTCCACCACCTGCTGCAAGGCGGCGCGGAAATCGCCCACCAGCGAGCAGCAGATGCAGCCGGCGTTCAGCTCATTGATCTGGATGCCGGACTCCTTCAAAAAGCCGCCGTCGATGCCGATCTCGCCGAACTCGTTCTCGATCAGAACGACCTTCTGGCCCGCAAAGGACTCCTTGATGAGCTTTTTGATGAGGGTGGTCTTACCGGCACCAAGGAAGCCGGAGAAAATATCGATCTTGGTCATAATGCTGTTGCCTCTTTCTTTTTTTCCAAAGTCCGCAAATCGGAACCTTCAAGCAATCCGAGCCGCCGAGTGCTGGCTCAAAAATCTTTACACTCCTATTATAACAAGCCTGTCAATGGGAAACCGCCCTTTTTCATGAGAAAATTGTAACATTTTTTGAAGTTTGCCCGCGTTTTGCGGAAAAGGGCGGTTGCGCGGGGAGGTAGTGCAACTCCGAAACGCTGGCGACAGCATTTGCCAAGGGCGCACGGGCGATCTTGGCGGGCACAGAGGGCAAGCTGCCCGCCATTGCCGGCAACGGCCGTCTGGCCCGCAACACCCTCGAAAAGGCCATCTTCTACCAAAGCCGCCGCCTTGTCGCCGAGCCCGCCGCCGCGCTGGATGTGCTCCTGCCGAGCGATCTGGAACTGGACGAATAATTGCAGAACCACGCAAAAAACGGACCGCCGAAACGGTCCGTTTTTCTTGTTTAGCGATGCTCTTCCGCCAGTTGTTCGGCCAGCGCCCGCATCCCGGTGCGGACGTCTTCGGGCGCAAGGACTTCCACCTTGCCGCCAAAGCCCGCCACCCAGCCGTAGAACGGCTCGCTGACACAGATGGGCACATCAAAGTGGAAGCGCCCGTCCTCCTCCGGCAGGAAGGTCGGCGAAGCGCCGAACCGCTCCCGCATGGCGCTTTCGAGGTCGGCTGTGCAGCGCAGGGTCACGCGCCGTTCGGGGCCGCCGTACATGCTGAAGTGCTTGCGCAGGTAGGCGGGCAGATCGAAATTGGCAAACTGCTCCCGGCCGCGGCGGGGCAGCTCCAGCACCCGGACGCCGGACATCCGGTCCACCCGGTAGTGGCGGATGCCCACCGGCTCCTTTTCGTCCTGATAGGCGATAAGGTAATAGCAGCCGTTCTCCCACGCCATCTGCCATGGGCTGATGACCCGCTTTTCGGGCCGGCCCACTTTTTTGTAGTGGAACTCCACCATCCGGCCGGTGTTGATGGCCTCGTGCAGTGCGTCGATGCTGTACAGCAGGTTCCTGCTGTCGGTCTTGGGGCGGCCGTCCACGTAGACCTGACGCTGCAGCTGGCTGCCCTCGTAATTGGAGCAGAGCTTTTCCAGCTTCCGGATCAGGCGGCGGCTCGTGGCGCTGGACACCACCCGGCTTGCCTGCACGGCGTCCACCAGCAGCTTCAGCTCGGCCAGGTCAAAGGTGCGGCTGGCCAGAAAATAGCCGCCGCCCCGGCCCCGCCGGAGCTGGATGTCGTACCCCAGTGCGTTCAGCGCGTCGATGTCGCTGTACACGCTCTTGCGCTCGCAGAGGATGCCCTGCTGTTCCAGCAGCCCCACCAGCTGGGGCACGTTCAGCAGGTGGTTTTCGTCGGTCTGTGTCTCAAAGATGCGCAAAAGCGCCAACAGCTTGGATTTCTGGCCTTCCTGCTTGGGCATAGGTTCACCTCATTCGGGGAGCTTCTTGTCGAACGCCGCACGGCGCTGGGTGGAAAGGCGGAACATCTCTTCGAGCTTTTCGCGGTCGCCCGCCACCAGCGCGTTGCGCAGTGCGCCGAGCGCGGCGTCGAACTGGTCGATCTCCGAGATGAGGTTATCCCTGTTCCAGAGGAACAGTTCTGCCCACATTTTGTCGTTGATGCGTGCGATGCGGGTCAGATCCCGGAAGGAGTCGCCCGTGTACTCGCACAGCGAGGTGTTGTCGTTGGCGCACATCAGGCTGACGGCGATGGCATGGCACAGCTGGCTGACATAGCCGACCATCCGGTCATGCTCCTGCACGGTCAGGGTGCAGATGTGTTTGAAGCCCAGCACCTCGGCCAGCTCTCGGACCCAGGCGATGGCCTCCGGGGTATTCTTTTCGGTCGGGGTGATGATGAAGTTCGCCGGGGCAAAATTCACCTCGGCGGCGTGTTCCACGCTGGAGGTCTCGCGGCCTGCCATCGGGTGGCTGGCGATGAACTCGACCCCCGCCGGGCAGAGGGCCTGCACCGGCTCCACCAGGCCGGTCTTGACGCCGGACACATCCGTGAAGATGCAGCCGGGCTTGAGGAGCGGGCCGTACGTCCGGAACCACTCGATGAGGGCCGTGGGGTAGAGGCCGAAGATGATGTGGTCGGCCTCCCGGACAAGGTCTTCAAAATCGTGGGTTTTGCCCCGCTCGATGTAGCCATGGTCGAGCGCGAACTGCAAGTGGCCCTCGCTGCGGTTGATGCCGTCCACATGGAACCCGGCTTTGGAGAGTTCCAGCGCATATTTGCCGCCCAGCAGGCCGAGGCCCACCACGAGATAACGTTTCGTTTTATCCAACATCTTCTACCTCCGCGCCCAATGGCTTGATGGCTGTAAAGAAATTCGGCCAGCTCTTCGTGACGGCCTCGGCGCCGTCGATGGGCAGCCGCAGCCCCGCCGCCAGTGCCAGCACCGACAGGCTCATGACGACCCGGTGGTCGTTGTGGCCGGAGAGGACGCCGTCCGGCGCATGGAGCGCCCCGGCACAGCCCTCGATGGTGATGGTGCCGCCCGCGCTGGACAGCGCCCCGCCGCATTTGCGCAGCTCTGTTTCCATGGCCTCGATGCGGTCGCTCTCCTTGATGCGGAGGCGTTCCGCGTTCCGGATGACCGTCTGCCCCTCGCAGAACAGGCCCAGCACCATCAGCACCGGGCCGAGGTCGGGGCAGTCGGCCAGGTCGATGTCCGTGCCGTGGAGCGGCGCTTTCCGGAAGACGATGCCCTGTTCGGTGCGGGAGAAGTCGGCCCCGCACCGGTGCAGGATGTCCAGAATGGCCGCGTCGCCCTGCAAGGTCGGTTCGGCCAGACCGGTCAGCGTGACGCCGCCGGTGACAGCCCCCAGCACCGCCGGGAAGGCTGCCTGGCTGTAATCGCCCTCGACGGTGTAGTCACAGGGGCGGTATGCCTGCCCGCCGGGGATCTCCAGCGTCGTTTCGTCCACCCACCGGCTCGTGACGCCGAACGCCGCCTGAACGGACCGGGTCATGTCGATGTAGCTGCGGCTCTCCACCGGCGGGAGCAGGTGAAGGGTGCTGGTGCCGCCCAGCAGCGGCAGGGCGAACAGCAGCCCGCTGATGAACTGGCTGGACACATTGCCCGCCAGCGTATAGTCCCCGCTGGAGAGCGCCCCCTCCACGGTCAGGCCGGAAGGGCTCTGCGCAAAGCGGAGGCCCTGCTCCCGGTACAGCACTTCATACACCGACTGGGGCCGCTCCATCAGCCGCCCGCGGCCTACAAAGGTCACTTCCTGGCCGGTGAGGCTGGCCAGCGGGATGAGGAAGCGCAGGGTGCTTCCGCTCTCGCAGCAGTCCACCGGGGCTTCCACGGGCAGAAAGCGGCCCAGCCCCTCCACTACCGCATCGTTCCCGCCGGTGGTGACGCGGGCGCAGAGTTGGCCCGCCGCCGCGAGGGTGGCGGCGATGTCCTTGCTGAACTCCAGATTCCGGATGTGCGAGGTGCCCTTTGCCAGCGCCGCACAGAGCACGGCCCGGTGTGCCATGCTCTTGCTGGGCGGGGCCATAATGACTCCGTCAATGTTTCTGTCTGGTTGGATCGTGATCTGCATTTGCAGCCCTCCTTCTGCCCGTTCTGCCAAACGCTCTCCCTGCGGGAGAGCGGGGGCCTGAGAGGGTCACATCTCCCGCCCGATGGCCCATGCGACCTGGCGGCACTTGGCCATGGCCTGTGCAAAGCTGTCCGGGGTCAGGCACTGGGCACCGTCGCTCCATGCGTGGCGGGGGTCGTAGTGGACCTCCACTTCCAGACCGTCGGCACCGGCGGCCACCGCAGCGATCATCATCGGCTCCACGAGGTTGGCCTTGCCGGTGGCGTGGCTGGGGTCCACGATGACGGGCAGATGGGTCTTTTCGTGGATGATGGGCACGGCGGAAAGGTCCAGCGTGTTGCGGGTATACTTTTCAAACGTGCGGATGCCGCGCTCGCAGAGGATGACCTGCTCGTTGCCGCCGGCCATGATGTACTCGGCGCTCATGATCCACTCCTCGATGGTGTTGCACAGGCCGCGCTTGAGCAGGACCGGCTTGTGCATCTTGCCCACGGCCTTGAGCAGCTGGAAGTTCTGCATGTTGCGGGCACCGATCTGCACGACATCGACATACTCTTCAAACTCCGGGATGCGGTCTTCGCTCATCAGCTCGGAGACGATGGGCAGGCCGGTGGCCTCGCGGGCCTTGACCATGTCGAGGATGCCTTCGGTCTCCAGACCCTGGAAGGAGTAGGGAGAGGTGCGGGGCTTGTAGGCACCGCCGCGGAAGAGGGCAGCACCGCCGGCCTTGACGCTCTGGGCGATGCGCAGGGCCTGTTCCTCGCTCTCGATGCTGCACGGACCGGCCATGACGGCGATCTTCTCCCGGCCGCCGATCCGGACGCCGCCGCAGTCGATGACCGAGTCGGCGGGATGGAACAGGCGGTTGGCGCGCTTATACGGGGCCGACACACGGGTCACGTTGTCGATCCAGGGGTTGGCGAGCACATCGCGCTCGTCGATCTTGGTGGTGTCGCCCACCAGACCGAAGACGTTGTAGTCCTTGCCGGTGATCAGGGTGACATCGAGGCCCTGCTTTTCAAAGCGGTCCACGATCTTTTCCAGTTCTTCCTTCGGGGTGCCTTTTTTCGTCGAAATGATCATCTTCTTGCATTCCTTTCCCTTTTATCAACGTGTCAACCTCTCAGCCACTGCTGAGATTCACGGTCTGAACCTCTCAGTCTGCTTCGCAGACAGCTCCCCTAATAGGGGAGCCCTTGGCAGGCCGGGCAAGCCCTGCTGTCCGCGTAGGCCCGATGGGGCGCAAAGCAGCGGGCCCTGTCCTCTTTGGCAGCGGCATTCGGATTGCTGCTGTGAATCTCAGCAGCGGAGCCCGGCCGTTTCCGGAAGCAAAAAACTTCGCTCGTTCAGCACAGTCCTCACCGATTCGCCAGAGGCTCCCCTATCAGGGGAGCTGGCGAGCGTCAGCGAGACTGAGAGGTTTCTTTACTGCACCATGTGCGATTGTGCGCCGCCGTCCAGCCGGAGCAGCTGCACCAGATAACTGCATGCGTGGAGATAGCCGCCGATGCCCTCGCCCGCAAAGCGGCCCTGACAGCCGAACGAGACGACGTCCGTGTTCCGGAACGGCTCCCGGCCGCTGGGTTCGCTCATGAGCACCTCCACGGCGGGCACACCGCAGAGCTGCAGCGCTTCCAGAATGGCCACGCTGTAATAGGCATAGCCGCCCGGATTGAGGATGATGCCGTCGGCGCGGCCTGCGGCCGACTGGATCTCATCAATGATGTCGCCCTCGTGGTTGGACTGGAAGAAATCCGGCTCGATGCCCATCTGCTGGCAGCAGACGTCCAGATAATCCAGCAGGCCGTTGTAGTCCACTTCGCCCTCTACACCGGGCTCGGTGAAGCGGGTGATGTTGACGTTTGGCCCGTTAATGAACAAAAATCGCATCCAATGCCTCCAGTGCCGCCGCAACGGCGTCTGCAACGGTCGTTTCGTTCGGGATGACCGCATCGGCTGCGGCCAGATAGAGCGGGCGGCGCTGGGCTTCCATGGTCTTCAGCGCCTCGGCGCTGGTGGAAAGCGGACGCCCGCCGCCCACGGTCAGGGCGTCCAGCGGGCGGTCGATGAAGAGCACCACGCCGTTCTGCCGCAGGGCCCGCAGGTTTTCGGGCCGCTTGACGACTCCGCCCCCGCAGGAGAGCACCTGACGGCCCTCTCTGGCAAAGCGGGCGGTCTGCTCGGCCTCCCGTGCCCGGAAGCCGTCCTCGCCTTCTGCGGCGAAGAGATCCGGGATGCTGCGGCCTGCGGCCCGGACGATCTCCTCATCCAAGTCCACGAACCGCTTGCCCAGCCGGTCGGCCAGCGCACGGCCGATGGTCGTTTTGCCGCAGGAGGGCATCCCGATGAGCGCCACGTTCAGCTGCTCTTTCCGGAGTTGGGCGGTGATGGCGCGGATCTCGGCCGGGGCATCGTCAAACTTGCGGTCCAGGAAGTATTCCGCCGCATACACGGCCTGGGCCACCAGCATTTCGAGGCCGCCCACGGCCACCGGCACGCCCGCCTCCTCGGCGCGCAGGATCAGTTCCGTTTTGTCCGGATTGTAGACCACATCGAGGACGGCTTCCAGCCCCGGCATCGCGGCCACATCCAGATTGCAGACCCCCACGTTCGGGTACATGCCCGCCGGGGTGGTGTTGATGACAATGTCGGCCCCGCTGTGAACGGCTTCCGCATAGGAAAGCTCGCCCTTTTCGGGGTCCGGATGCCGGCTGACGGTCAGCACTCTGGCCGCGCCCTTATCTTTTGCCACGGCGCTCGTGGTGTTGTGGGTGCCGCCGGTGCCCAGAATGAGAACGGTCCGGCCCGCGAACTCCACGCCGTGGGCATCGGCCAGGTAGGCAAAGCCGAGATAGTCGGTGTTGTAGCCGTAGAGCAGACCGTTCCGGTTCACGACCGTGTTCACGGCCCCGATGGTCTTGGCGCGCGGGTCGATGTAGGAGCAGAATCCCATGACCAGCCGCTTATACGGGATGGTCACATTGATCGCCTTGAAGGCCCGCCGGGTCAGGAAGGCCCGCGCCTCCTCCTCGGTGGGCAGCGGGCACAGGTCGTACCGGTAGCCGCAGAGCATCTCGTGGATGATCTTCGAGTACGAGTGGCCCAGTTTGGAGCCGATGAGTCCGTATTCCATTTACAGCTCCTCCTTGCGGTAAGCGGTGGGCTGTTCCATCCAGGCCATGCCGTACTTCGCGGTCAGCAGGTCGCCGACGGCCAGCGCCGCCGCGCAGGTCTGCACAATGGCCGCACGGGGCACAATGCAGGGGTCGTGACGGCCCTGGATGGAAAGTTCCGCATTCTGTTTTGCAATGTAATCCACGGTATCCTGTAGTTTGTAGATGCTGGGCGTGGGCTTGACCACGGTGCGGAAGACGACCGGCATCCCGTTGGAGATGCCGCCGTTCAGGCCCGCGTTGTGGTTGGTGGCCGTCACGATGCGGCCCCTCTGCATCCGGAAGGCATCGTTCGCCTCGCTGCCCTTCAGGTCGGCGAAGCCGAAGCCGGTGCCGAACTCGATGCCCTTGACGGCCGGGACCGAGAAGGCCATGTGGGCCAGCTCGCTTTCCACGCTGTCAAAATAGGGTTCGCCGATGCCTGCGGGCAGGCCGAGGATGGCGGTCTCCAGCGTACCGCCCACACTGTCGCCTGCGCTGCCTGCAGCGCGGATGGCCGCTTTCATCGGCTCTTCGGCCTCCTCGTTCAGCAGGGCGAAGCCATCGCTCCGGCTCAGCAGCGCTTCGGCCTGCGCCCCCAGTGCCGCCGGGTCATCCAGCGCAAAGGGGGTGTCTGCAATGCCCGCGCACCGCCCGATGTGGGTCACGATGTTGATGCCGGCCCGGTCGAGGGCACCCAGCACCACCGCACCGCCTGCCACCAGCGCCGCCGTGATGCGGCCGGAAAAGTGTCCGCCGCCCCGCGCATCCTGAAAGCCGTGGTATTTGGCGTAGGCTGTGTAATCCGCATGGCCGGGGCGGAGCAGGTCGGCGGTCTTGGCATAGTCGCCGCTGCGGGTGTTCTGGTTCTCGATCATCAGGGCGATGGCGGTGCCGGTCGTCCGGCCGTTCACAACGCCGGAGAGGAACTGCACCCGGTCCGCCTCCACGCGGGGGGTGGACAGGCCGTCGCCCCGCGCCCGGCGCTTGTCCATGCAGGCGGCGAGGAAGGCCTCATCCACCGGCACCCCCGCCGCCATGCCGTCCAGCACGGCGCCGATGGCGCGGCCATGGCTCTCGCCGAAGATGGTCAGGGAGAGGGCAGACCCGAACGTGTTCTTCATGGTCATTCCTCCATGCCCAGCAGGGGGCGCAGGCCCTCCACGGGGATGGTCTCAGCGCGCCAGCAGCCCAGACCCGGCACCTTGATGATGGTGATCTGACCGCCCTGCGCCTTTTTGTCGTGCAGCATCTCGGCCAGCACCTTCTTTGTTGTAGGTGGTGCGCAGGGGCAGGCCCAGGCGGCGGTAGACCGCCCCCGCACCCGCTTTTGCAGCGCCTTGGATTCGATCATGGGCAGCATCCCCAGCGCCACGCACTCGCCGTGGTAGAGGCCCACGGTGCGGCGTCCCTTGACGCCCTTGACGGCCTCGATGCCGTGGCCGATGGTGTGGCCGAAGTTGAGGGCCTTGCGCATCCCGCGCTCGGTCTCATCCTGCTCCACGATGTTCTTCTTGAACCGCAGGCTGCGGTAGATGATCTCGTTGATCTGGCCGTCGATGTCGCCCTTTTCAAAGATGGCGAACAGCTCCGGGTCGGCCAGCAGGCTGGCCTTGACCGCCTCGGCCAGGCCGTTGATGTAGTGGCGGCGGGGGAGGGTGGCCAGCGTATCCGGGTCCACGATGACCAGTTTAGGCTGCCAGAAGGCACCCACGATGTTCTTGGTATCGCCCAGATCCACCGCCGTCTTGCCGCCGATGGAGGAATCGATCATCGAGAGCGTGGTGGTGGGGCAGTTGATGAAATCGATGCCCCGCATATAGATGGAGGCGGCAAATCCGGCCAGGTCGCCCACGACGCCGCCGCCCACCGCCACGACCAGGTCGCCGCGGCCCATGTTGAAATCGAGCATCTGCTGTAAAACGCTCTCCAGGATCTTGAAGCTCTTACTGGCCTCGCCCTGGGGCACCGTGATAATCCGGGCCTCGCGGCACTGGTCGGCCACCCGCTGGGCATACTGGGCCGGGACGCCGCTGTCGGTGACGACGGCCACCCTGCGGTCCAGCCGGGCGAACTGGTACAGGTTCTCTAGTGCGCCGTTTTTCAGGATGATGTCATAACTGCGCTCGCCCAGATTCATGGTGAGCTTGGTTCCGATAAAATCGCTCATTTGTTGTACACTCCTAACAGCCGTACCGTGCGGCAGACATGGTTCAGCGCGCAGCAGCGCGGCGGTCTCTTCGGCGGTGGGGTCGCCCACCAGCTCAACGTAAAAATAGTAATCGAAGGGGACATGGGGCAGCGGGCGGCTCTTGATGGACTCCATATCGTAGCCGCTGGCACCGATGATCTGGATGACCTCGGCCAGCTTGCCGGGCTTGTTGTCCACCGTGAACAGCAGCGAGAAGCGGTTGCCCGCCGTGGGCTTTTCGCGGCTGAGGACGATGAACCGGGTGGTGTTGTCGCCATCGGTGTTGATGCTGGGCACCAGGAACTTCCAGCCCGTACAGCGCCGCCGTTTCCACGCTGGCGATGGCCGCCTGCGTCCGGTCGCCGCTCTCGGCCACGAACTTGGCCGCCATGGCCGTGTTGGGCATGGCCGTGGCCGGCAGGCGGAACTGCTTTAAGAAGGTCTCGCTCTGGGCAATGGCCTGCTGGTGGCTGTACACATGCTTCAGCTCGCTCAGCGGGGTGCCGGGCAGGACCAGCAGGTTCTGCGAGATGGGCAGGTCGTACACATCCACGACCCACAGGGCGGGGTGGTTGTAGCACAGGTCCAGCACGGCGGACACATCGCCCGCGTGGCTGTTCTCAAAGGGGACCACGCCATGGGCTGCATCGCCGCGTTCCACCGCGTCGAAGACCTCGTCCCAGGTGGGGTAGCTGACCGCCTCCGCATGGGGGAAGAGCGCCTTGAGCGCGATGTGCGCAAAGGCTCCCTCCACACCCTGATAGGCGGCGCGGTTCCGGCCCAGCACCTCGGCCTCGTACTGCTTGGCCACATCCATCATGTGCTGTACGTGGTCGCGGTAATAGGGGCGCAGGGCAGGATCCTGAATGCGCGCTTCGGCTTTGTCCAGCACCACGGCTTCCCGCGCGGCATCGAAGATCGGCAGGCCGTTGGCCTTTTTGTATTCGGCGACCGCCAGCACAGCCGCCATCCGCCGCTCGAACAGCGCGGCCAGCGCGGTGTCCACCGTGTCGATCTCCCGGCGGGCTTTGTCCAGTGCGTCCATGGGTTCCACATCCTTTGTTTTCATGATACCGGAGATGATACGGAATGAGTATACCATAACCCGGACACAGAAACAACAAACCCCGCCCCGGTTCTGTGCGGAGTTTTTTTCAGATTTTGCTTTGGAAAAACGAAAGAGTCTCATCTGCCATCGGGCGGATGAGACTCTTCTGTCGGGTCATTTTCGCAGGTCTTCCCGGCTCCGCGCCTTCCCGTAATACCGGCCATAGGGGTTGTCGAGGTCGGCGGCGCGGGGCGGGGCGTGTTTTGGCTCCGGGGGCGGCGTGGTGGGCAGGCGGCGGGGGGCACCGACCTCCCGCTTGATTAGGCGGAACCGCATGGCGTCAGTCCTCCGCACTGGCGGTGGAGACGGCCCCGGCAGTCAGCGCCTGCCAGAACTCTTCGCCGCCCTTGAGGTTGTCGGCGGTGCCGGAGTTCCAGGCACCGCGCATCCCGACGTAGAACTGCGCCATGTACTCCTGGCTGTCGCCGCCCTGGGCGTGGGTGGTGTCGGCCTGGTATTCACCGAGGCCCAGCCCGGTCAGGGCGGGGCAGTCGGTCCACCGGTAGACCATGTTCCACCAGTCGTTGTCGCTGCCGGGTTCAGGCAGGCTGCCGTCAAGGTAGCGCAGGGTACCGGTGCTCTCTTCAAAGCCCGCCGGGTCGTACAGCAGGAAGACCGCGCTCAGACCGCCCTGCACATCGGCGGCCAGCTTGGTGGTGCCCGCCATGGTCAGGTAGGCCGCGCTCTCGGTCTGGGTCTCCTCGTCGGAATAGTCCAGCGTATAGACGTTCAGGGTCACGACCACCTTGCCGTCGCCGTTCCGGTCTTCGCCGAATTGGGCAAGCTGGGTCTGGAGCGCGTTCACGGTATCCTCCGGCAGGTAGTAGGGAGCCACCACGGCCACATTGTAGTCGGCCTTGGTGGTAAAGAAATACTGCCCGATGAAGTTGTACGCCACAAAGGCCGCGGCGATGCCGATGAGGATCACCCACTTCAGGTTATAATCCCACCAGTTGGCCCAGCGTTCTTTCCGGGTATACTGTTTTTCCCGGCGGGGTCTGAGGTCGCCGGGCTGGATGTCGCGTTCGTAACGATAGCTTGCCATAGTTCTCCTTAAAGCTGTGCGAGGATGGTCTGGCGGACGGCTTCGGGCAGCTGTTTCTGCTCTGCCTTGCTCATGCCGACCGTCCGGATGGGCGGCAGGATGCGGATGTGAATGGAACCGGGAGTCGCACGGTTGCCGTGGGCCTCAAACAGGCCGCGGGCACCGGAGATGGCCACCGGCACCACCGGGGCACCGGTCTTGATGGCGATGCGGAACGCACCGGCCTTGAACTCGCCTGCGCCGCCCTCTTCGCCCTTATAACGGGTGCCTTCGGGGAAGATGACGAAGCTCTTGCCGCTCTCCACGATGGCCGTGGCATCGTTCAGCGCCTTGACGGACGCGCGGATGTCGTCGCGCTTGACGAAAACGCAGCCCAGCAGCTTCATCCAGCGGTTGAGCAGAGGGATCTTTTCCAGCTCCTCTTTCGCCAGGATGCCGTGGGGTGCATCCAGCGCCACCAGAAGCAGCGGGATGTCGTAGTAGCTGCGGTGGTTGCCCACGAAAACGCAGGGGCCGTCCTTTGGGATGTTCTCCTGCCCTTCCACCACCAGCCGTGCGCCGGTCACCTTCAGGATGCCCCGGCTCCAGTGCGGGATATGCTTGTTGATGATCTGCTCCACGGTACCCATGTCCCCGGCGGCGAGGGCGCGCTCGGCCCGGCGGAGCACACCGTAGTGGACGATCATATAGCCAAACAGATATACAAACATCGCGATCGTGCGAAGAATGCTCATGATACGTTCCTCCTTCTGGCCTGAAAAGCCTGTTTCATTGTACCACACTTTGGGCGAAAATGGGAGCCGAAACACTTTTTTTACAAATGAAGGGCCGGATGGCTTGCAAAATTCACAAAATCCGGGTATATTTATAGAAAGAAAGGTAGCACAATGGGCAGTTCCTTTTCCTTCTGCCCTGCGGCACCGAGCCAAACCAGAAAGGGTTCGAAACAAAATGGGTCTTTTCCTTCTGCAAATGATTTCCGCAAGGCCGGGCCGGGCGTCGAGAAGGACACCCCCCGCAAAACGGGCATCGGCCGCTTTTTTGAGCTGGTCGGGCGCGACATGTCCGGCATGTTCCTGGCCAACCTGCTCACCTGCATCGGCTTTCTGCCGGTCATCTGCCTGGTGTATGTCGGTTTTCTGATGAACAACCTCACCGTCATGGTGGTCAGTGCCATTGCGGGCGGCATCCTGGCCGGCCCCGCACTGGCGGGCATGTACGACACCGTGCTCCGCGCCCTGCGCGATGAAGCAGGCTACTGGTGGACCACCTACCGCCGCGCGTTCAAGCGGAACTTCAAAGCCGCCATCCTGCCCGGCATCGTCTACTGCACCGTCATCACCATCCAGATCTTCCTCGTCTATTTCTGCTTCAACATGCTGTACCACGGCACCAACGTCGGCCTGCCCATGTGGGTGGCCACGGTGCTGAACCTGGTGCTGTTCCACATGCTGTTCGCCTACATGTGGCCGCAGGTGGTCCTGCTGGACCAGCCCTTCCACCAGACGCTGAAGAACTGCCTGAACTGCATGATTGCCTTCCTGCCCCACGCGCTGGCGTCCGCCATCGTGACCATCCTGTTCTGGGGCGTCGTCATCCTGTGCATGCCGCTGGGCATCTTTCTGATGCTCATCTTCGGCTTCTGGTTCCAGACCGAGGTCTGCTGCCAGATCGTCTACGGCGACGTGAACCGCGTCTTCCACATCGAGGAGAGCCTCCAGAAACTGCACGACGCCGAGCTGGACGCCGCCCTCCGGGAGGAATACGGCGAAGACGAGCCGGACGGCACCGAACACTGATCTTTCACCGATGCGCAAAGGAGAACCGTGCGATGGAACAACGAAATAACCTCGTGTTGCAGGGCACCGAGACCTTCTCCCGCGGCGCGCTGGACAATGTCGCGCTGGAAAGCGGCGCTTTGGTGCTGGACAGCTCCGCCGGGCGGTATCTGCCCTACGGCAGCTACACCACGCCGGAGTTCGCGATGCCGGCTTTCTGCAACCTGAACGTCAGCTGGAACGCCAGCGCCCCTCATAACACGATGGTGGAGGTGCGCTGCCGGGTCTATGCCGGGAACACCTGGACCGGCTGGATGAGCTTTGGCAAGTGGGCCCCGGATTACCCCCGCTGCAGCATCAACGCCCAGAGCGAGGACGGGATGATCTTCCTGCTGGGGGACACCGTCACCGTGGCCACGCCGGGCGGCGGCACCGGCATCCAATTGCAGGTCAACCTCTCGACCAACGACGACAAATCCACCCCCGCTGTGCGGCTGCTGGCCGCCGCCGTCCGCCCCCTGACCTGGGAAAAACACGAGGGCCGGCCGCTGAACCGGCGGCTTTACCTGCCAGAATACTGCCTCTCCGCCCACGACCCCAGCTTTGGCCGGGAGATGGACCTGCCCCTCGTCATGGCAGCGCTGATGAACCGCTGGGGCGAGGACATCCTGCCCGAAGAGGTGGCCTACGCCATGGAGGACAACGCTACCCGGAGCACCGGCAACGCCGCCTTTGCTGCGGCTGCCGCGGGCTGCTGCGGCTTTCCCTGCTGGCAGGCCTGGATGGACCTGCAGGACCTGCGCACCCAGATCCACGACGACTGCCCCGTTGCCGTCCGGGTCGAGCGCCGCATCCGGGGCCAGCGTGACCCGGTGGGCATCTGGATGGGGCTGCGGGGCTTTGGCCACGACGACGCCGTGATGGCCGATTATGTCCTGCTCAACGACCCCACCGCCGACAGCGACGGCTCCGTCAACTGCACCATGGCGCTGTCGGATTTCCTGCGCTACTTCACAGGCCGGGCCATCGCCCTGCGGCGCAAGCCCAGAGATGCAGCCGCCGACCTGCCCAACCGCGTCCGCTGCGACTTGGCCCGCAGCGAGGATGGCCGCTGCTATTACTTCGAGCAGCGTGGCCAGCGCGACCCGCTGCCGGACGATTTCTCTGGCTGGACCGCCTACACCCTGCACGACGGCATCGCCCATGCCACCACGGCTCACCGGACGTTCCGCCGGATGGAGCGCACCCCGGACGGAGGCCTGTGCTTCCCGCCCGAACAGCTGGCCGCAGGCGGGCGGTGCAGCGTTTACGCCGTAGACCAGACCGGCCGGATGCGGGTCGCGGAAGTCCGCCTGCCCGCGCCGCCCAGACCCCCGGCAGCACCGCCTGCCGCACCTCAGAATGACCCCCAGAGCACCGGGCAGCCGGACCTCTAGGCCCGCTCTCGCCAAACGCTTTCCGGGGATAAAAACTGTTATATAGGAGGAACACATTATGGCAAAGACGATCATCACCATTGGCCGTGAGTACTGCACCGGCGGCAACTACATCGCAGAGGATGTTGCAAATGCTCTGGGCATCAAGCTCTACGACAAGGAGCTGATCACCATGGCAGCCAAACACTCCGGCCTGTCCGAGGAGGCTGTCGCCGCCAGCGAGAAACGCCACACCCACAGCCTGCTGTACAGCCTGTACACCATGGGCAACGAGCTGCCGCTGGGCGATCAGGTGTTCATTCTGCAGAGCCGCATCATCAAGCAGCTGGCAGAGGAAGGCCCCTGTGTCATTCTGGGCCGCTGCGGTGACTATGTGCTGCGGGACCGCAAGGACGTGCTGCGCGTCTTCATCTATGCGCCGGTGGAGTGGCGCCGTGAGCTGGCCAAGACCGACCCTCTGGTCAAGGCACACGACGAGAAGGGCATCAAGGAAGAGATCGAGAAGACCGACCGCAACCGCTCGGCCTACTACAACTACTACACCCAGAACCGCTGGGGTGATGCCCACAACTACGACCTTGCCATCAACGCCGCCCTGGGCCGCGAGACCTGCGTGAAGATGATCCTGGACGCAGTGGCTGCCAAGGAAAAGGCTGCGGAGAAGTAACCGCTCCGTTCCCGGCTGCAAAGTCAAAAAACAATGATGCTGCGTGGGTAGGGTGCTTTGGCGCTCTGCCCACGTTTCAAGCATAGAGAAAAAATGTCAAAAGGAGAAATCGTGGAAAACAAGCAGACCAATCCCCCCACCGCCCAGGAAAACATCATGGGCACCATGGCCATCAACCCGCTGCTCGTCAAGCTGAGCATCCCGATGATGGTCTCGATGCTGGTCCAGGCACTTTATAATGTCGTGGACTCCATCTTCGTCTCTCACGTCAGCGAAGGTGCGCTGACCGCCGTTTCGCTGGCCTTCTCGCTGCAGAACATGATGATCGCCGTCGGTGTCGGCACCGGCGTCGGCGTCAACGCCCTGCTGTCCAAGAGCCTGGGTGAAAAAGACCAGGAGCGCGCCAACAAGACGGCTGAAAACGGCATCTTCCTGGCGCTGTGCAGCTTTGCTGCCTTTTTCATCATCGGCCTGACCTGCATGAAGCCGTATTTCTATGCGCAGACCAGTGATGTGGAGATCGCCGAGCAGGGCATCCGCTACCTGACCGTCTGTTCCGTGTTCAGTCTGGGCCTGTTCCTGCAGACCATGAGCGAAAAGCTGCTGGCCGCGACCGGCCGCACCAACCTGAGCATGTGCAGCCAGCTCATCGGTGCCATCGTGAACATCGTGCTCGACCCCATCTTCATCTTCGGCTACTGCGGTGAGGCCCTGTCCGGCACCACCGGCGCGGCAGTGGCCACGGTCGTCGGCCAGTTCTGCGGTGCCGGTGCCGCCATCTTCTTCAATCTGAAGAAGAACCCCGACATCCAGATCCGCTGGCACGGCTTCCGCCCCAGTGCAGACGCCATCAAGCGCATCTATGTCGTCGGCCTGCCCAGCATCGCCATGCAGTGCGTCGGCAGCGTGATGACCTTCTTCATGAACCAGATCCTGATGGCCTTCTCGGCCACGGCGGTCGCCGTCTTCGGCGTCTACTTCAAGCTCCAGAGCTTCGTCTTCATGCCCATCTTCGGCATGAACAACGGCATGGTGCCCATCATCAGCTACAACTACGGCGCCCGTAATCCCGACCGCGTCAAAAAGACCATCAAGCTGGCCATGTGCTACGCAGAGGGCATCATGCTCATCGGCTTCTGCCTGTTCCAGTTTGCACCGGACAAGCTGCTGAGCTTCTTCGCCGCCAGCGACGCGATGCTGGCCATCGGCATCCCGGCCATGCGCACCATCTGCTTCCACTTCCTGCTGGCCGGCATGAGCATCATCCTGTCCTCCACCTTCCAGGCGCTGGGCAACGGCATGTTCAGCCTCATCGTCTCCGTCTGCCGCCAGCTGGTCGTCCTGCTTCCTGCCGCCTGGCTGCTGAGCCAGACCGGCAACGTCAACCTGGTGTGGTGGTCGTTCGTCATCGCCGAGCTGGCCAGCGTGACCCTGAGTTTTGTCTTCTTTGCCCGCCTGGACAAAAAGATCATCGAACCCATGTACAACAAAGCTCCTGCCATGCAGTGAGCGGAACCGGCATTCTCCAAATTGAGAAAGGAACGTGACTGTTTTATGGGAAAGAAGTTGAAATGGAATCTGGTCCTGATGAGCATCCTCTATCTGGGGCTGGGCATCTTCCTGCTGCTGGTGCCGGGCACCGCGATGAACATCGTCTGTTATGCGCTGGGCGGCGTGGTGCTGGTCTGCGCAGCGGTGCAGCTCGTCCGCTACTTTGCGGTGGAGCGCGGTGTCTTCCAGAGCCAGCTGACCCTGATCTCCGGTCTGGTCTGTCTGGGGCTGGGTGCGTTCCTCATCATCCGCAGCGACATCGTGGTGCGCATCCTGCCCATCGTCTTCGGCCTGTTCGTCATCTTCGACAGTCTGGGCCGCATCCAGAACGCACTGGAGCTGCGCAAGTGCCAGTATCCCAGCTGGAAAGGCTTCCTGCTGCTGGCCGTGCTGAGCATCGTGCTGGGCATCGTCATGATCCTCGACCCCTTCGGCACCATGGAAACGCTGGTCATGGCCATCGGCGTCATCCTCATCGTGGAGGGTGCGCTGAACCTGCTCAGTGCGCTGTACACCGTCATCGCGGTGAAGCGGTTCCTGAAGCTGCACCCGGAGACGCAGTCCATGCTGGAAGCCGTCACCGGGGAAGACCTGAACGGCGACGGCATCGTCGCCCCGGAGGTCGCCCATGCCGATGTGGAAGCCACTGCCGTCGAACTCGACCATGTGGACGAGAGCGCTGAGGTGGAGCAGGAAGACGACCCGTAAAACAGGCCCGCATAAAAGCTCCCCATCGGGGGAACTGGCCGCAGCGCGGCCTGAGATGGTTTTTATCAAATACAGCAAAGGATTACAGAACAATGGAAAAGTACGATCTGATCATCGTTGGCGCCGGCCCGGCCGGCATCTTTACCGCCGTGGAGCTGCTGCGCCACGGCAGCAAAAAGAAGATCCTGCTGGTGGAAAAAGGCAAGCCGGTGGAAAAGCGCCACTGCCCCAAGGCAGAGCTTGGCCACTGCGTCAACTGCCGCCCCACCTGCGCCATCACCACCGGTTTCTCCGGTGCCGGTGCCTTCTCGGACGGCAAGCTGAGCCTGTCCTATGAGGTCGGCGGCGACCTGCCCAGCCTCATCGGCGAGGAGTTCGCTCAGGAGCTCATCGACTACACCGACAAGATCTATCTGGAGTTCGGCGCAGACCCCCATGTGGAGGGCATCTACACCGGCGAGGAGATCAAGGAAATCCGCAAGAACGCCATCCACGCCGGTCTGAAGCTGGTGGACTGCCCCATCCGCCATCTGGGCACCGAAAAGGCCCAGCAGCTCTATCTGGCCATCCAGAACTATCTGGCCGACAACGGCGTCGAGATGCTTTTCTCCACCGAGTGTGAGAACATCATCCTGGAAGACGAGGTCTGCAAGGGCGTGTATCTCCGCGCGGGCAGCGACAGCGAGCCCCGCGCCGTCTATGCCGACACCGTCGTCATCGGCACAGGCCGCCGCGGCGCGGACTGGCTGGAAAAGATCTGCGCCGAACACCACATCGCCCACAAGCCCGGCACCGTCGATATCGGCGTCCGCGTCGAGTGCCGCAATGAGGTCATGGAGAAGGTCAACAAGGTGCTGTATGAGTCCAAGCTCATCGGCTACCCCAAGCCCTGGAAGAACAAGGTCCGCACCTTCTGCCAGAACCCCGGCGGTTTCGTGGCGCAGGAGAACTACGACAACGACCTGGCCGTCGTCAACGGCCACAGCTTCAAGGAGAAGAAGAGCGAGAACACCAATCTCGCCATCCTCGTCTCCCACAACTTCACCGAACCGTTCAACCAGCCCATCGCCTACGCACAGAAGGTGGGCGAGCTGACCAACATGCTGGGCGCAGGCCACATCATGGTCCAGCGCTACGGCGACATTCTGGACGGTAAGCGCACCTGGGCCAAGGAGTTGGCACAGTCCAACGTCAAGCCCACCCTGAAGGACGCGGTGGCCGGTGACATCACCGCCGCCATGCCCTACCGCGCCATGACCAACATCATCGAGTTCATCAAGATGCTGGATATGGTCGTGCCCGGCTTTGCCGCCAACGAGACCCTGCTCTACAGCCCGGAGCTGAAGTTCTACTCCAACAAGGTCAAGATGGATGAGAACCTCGACACCAACATTCAGGGTCTGCACTGCCTGGGCGATTCTTCCGGCTGGACCCGCGGCCTGATGATGGCGTCCGTCATGGGCGTGCTCATGGGTCGCAAGCTGGCCGAAAAGGAAGGCTGCTGATCCCCGGAACTCACGATCCCCCGTGCGATTTGCACGGGGGATCTTTTTGCCGGTTTTTGCTGGTTTTTGTCTGGATTTGCCAAACTGGCGGTGTTCCGGTCCTGTTCGGCCTCCTTCACGGAAATAATTGATTTTTTTCGCGAAAACTGCTACACTAAGAAAAAACTCGACTGAAAGCGCTTCATAGATGTAGGGAGGTATCTTCTATGCGCGATTCTCCGGGAAGCGTCGTCACGCTGCTGTGTTCTGGCATCCAGCTTTACAGCGCGGAACGGCGCATTGCAGACTGCATCCTCAACGATGTGAAATGGGCGTCTGTGGTCACCTCGGCCCAGCTTGCCCGCGCCAGCCAGTCCTCGGAAGCCACCGTCACCCGGCTGTGCCACAAGCTCGGCTTTGACAACTACCGCAAATTCCAGCTGGCACTCGCGCGGGATGTGATGGACCAGCAGGAGACGGAGACCCAGCGCTCCACCAGTCCGGACCCCTTGCGGCAGGCCCTGCAGTCGGTGCAGGCCAACCGGCAGGAAGAGGTGCGCGCCACCATCCAGGCACTCAATCTGCGCCAGTTGCGGAAGGCGATGAGTGTCCTGCGCAGCGCGGAGCTGATCGAGGTCGAAGCCTCCGACAACAGCCTGCCCGTGGCCATGGATGCGTCGCTCAAGCTCGGCAGTCTGGGCAAGCGCTGCATGACCAGCGCCGTGCCCGACCGGACCAGAGCCTTTGCCGCCACCCTGACCGAGCGGGACGCCCTGCTGCTCATCTCGAACTCCGGCCGCAGCGAGCGCCTGCTGGAAACGGCCCGCGCCGCCCGCGAGCGGGGTGCCTCGGTCCTGCTCATCACCTGCGACCGCCGCTCCCCTTTGGCCGCGCAGGCAGACCACCTGCTGCTGGCCTCCAACCGGGCGCAGCGCATCGTGGCGACCGACCCGGTCCCATCCCTGCTCTCGTCGGCCCTTCTGGTCGAGGTGCTGTACTACCTGCTCCTGACTGAAGAAGACCTCTGACCAACAAAAAGGGCCCTCTGCCACCGGCAAAGGGCCCTTTTTCTGCTTCCTTACGCATGGAAGACATACTGATCCATCCGGCGGAAGGCTTCCTCGATGCGGGAACGGGGCGAAGCCAGGTTCATCCGCAGATGGCAGGGGCCGTGGAACATTTTTCCGTCCTGCACGGCTACGCCGACCTCCCAGCAGGCCTTTTCCACATCGTCGATGGTCTTGCCGTGGGCGGCGCACCAGTCGGTGCAGTCCACAAAGAGCATATAGGTGCCTTCGGGCTTGGAGACCGTAACGCCCGCAAAGTGCTGCTCGATGTAGTCACAGGCAAAGTTCACATTGCCGCTCAGCACCTCGCAGAGCTCGTCCGTCCACTCATAGCCTTCGGGCTGATAGGCGCCGATGAGGGCGTGCATGGACAGCACGTTCATCATGTTGTAGTGGTTCAGGCTGGACTCTTTCTCGATGCGGTCACGCCACCAGTTGTTGTACACGATGTGGTAGCTGCCCACGAGACCGGCCAGGTTGAAGGTCTTGGAGGGCGCATAGAAGGCGGCGGTGCGCATCCGGGCATCCTCGCTGATGGACTGGGTGGGGGTGTGCTTGTGGCCGTTCAGGATGATGTCCGACCAGATCTCGTCGGAGACAACATAGACGTCGTACTTTTTGAACAGCTCCATGGCCTTTTCCAGCTCCCAGCGCTCCCAGACGCGGCCGCAGGGGTTGTGGGGGTTGCACAGGATGGCCGCATGGATATGCTCTTCCTTCAGATGCTTCTCCATGTCCTCAAAATCCATCCGCCAGACGCCGTTCTCGTCCTTCACCAGCGGGGAATGCACGGCCTCGTAGCCGTTGTTCTTCAGGCTCATGGTGAAGCCGATGTAGGTGGGGCTGTGGATCAGGATCTTGTCGCCGCGGGAGCAGACGCAGTTCAGCGCACTGATGACGCCGCCCAGCACACCGTTCTCGTAGCCGATGTGCTCCGGCTTCAGGCCGGTGACGCCGTTGCGCTTCTCATGCCACCGGATGATGCTGTCGAAATACGCATCCGTGGCTTGAAAATAGCCGAAAGCCGGGTGTTTTGCACGCTCAATGATGGCTTCCTGGATGGTGGGCACGGTGGGGAAATTCATGTCGGCCACCCACATCGGGATAGCGTCAAAGCCCGCCTTCGGGGGAGCCGGGGAGAAGCCGTCGCCCTTCAGGCCGTCCACTGCGATGGCGTCTCTACCGCGGCGGTCCAGGATGGAAGTAAAATCGTATTTCATAAGTGCGCTCCTTCTCAAAAATTTTGTCTGGCCCCACCTTAACACATTTGGGAGCCGGATGCAACCGCCCGCCGGGAAGTTGAAAAAATCGTGCGGAAAAATCACGAATTTCTACGATAAAAAAGAGCCTTCCAGCCCTGCGGCGGAAAGCTCTTTTTCAGATCGTGATTCAGCCCTCGATGAGCTCAACGGTCTTCATCCGGACCGGGGTCTTGGGCTTATCGTTCCAGTCGGTGGCGACTGCAGCGATCTTGTCCACCACGTCCATACCGGCCACGACCTTGCCGAATGCGGCATACTGGCCGTCCAGATGGGGGGCATCCTGGTGCATGATGAAGAACTGGCTGCCGGCGCTGTTCGGGCTCATGCTGCGGGCCATGCTGATGACGCCGCGGGTGTGCTTGATCGGGTTGTTGACGCCATTGGCAGCAAACTCACCCTTGATGCTCCAGCCGGGGCCGCCGGTGCCGTTGCCCAGCGGGCAACCGCCCTGGATCATAAAGCCGGGGATGACGCGGTGGAAGGTCAGGCCGTTGTAAAAGCCCTGACCGACCAGCTTCTTGAAATTCTCACAGGTGAGAGGGGCGGCTTCCTCATTCAGCTCAATGTCGATGACGCCGCCGTCTTCCATAGTAATGCGAACCATACTGTTCCAATGCTCCTTTATCTTGGCCCCTCAGCGGGGCATTTGCGGCAGAAGTTCTGCCAGAATCCTCTTATAGTATACCATACCTTTTGGCTTGTGCAACGGCACAGTTGCAACGTTTTTGTAAATTTGGGGGCGATTTTCATGATTTCCCGTCAAAAAACGCTTGTTGACAAACCACCAGCCGTCGTCTATAATAAAGATAAAGAAGGCGCTGGTCCGCAAAACGGCTAGCCCCTCACCTTATCATCACAAGAAAGATGACCGCTCTGGGTTGGGGAACTTTGAGGCGGTCATTTTTTCTTGTCTTTGTCGCTGTGAGAAATCGTCCACGTAATCTGAAACGTACCGAAAATCGCTCCGCCGAGAAGGCCAAGCAGAAGAACGACCTGTTCAAATGTCATGGGATATCCCCCCTTTCGCTTTTTGCGTCGGGGGAAGCGAAGCTACAAGAGAAAATCGCCCTGCCCGGCGCCTAGGTACCGGTAAGGGGCGGCCGCCTGCGTTTTGGACACAGCGCCTTCAATACCGCCGTTCGGCGGTATTTTTATTTTATCACAGCATTCGGCACAATACAAGAAGTTCCGCGCTGCTTCACAGTTCCTCCCGCAGCTCCGTCAGATCAGCCCAGAAGCGTTTGGGGCAGTGGGTCATGCGGCCCCGCTCGTTGTGGCGGGCCTGGATCTCCAGCGTTTTGTAAAACTGCTTCCAGAGCGCCTGGAACTGCTGCTCCCGCTCACTGGGTGGAGGAAGCTCCAGCGGCTCGGCCAGTTCCAGCAGCTGCGGCCGGTGATCCCGATACAGCAGCACTGCCTGGTGCACCGCGTCGTAGATCATGAAGTCTTCCTCCGGAAAGCGGCCGCAGAAATGCCCCCGCAGCAGCGGCAGGATGTAGTTTTTCGGGTGGATGACCGCGCCCAGCATCCCGTCGTGTTCCTCGAAGCGGACGAAACCCTGAAATTTGTCCACCTCCCAGTCGAGGCTCTTTTTCATCTCGTAGAGCGGCGCGACGTCCGGGTGGCCTGCCCGCTTGACCGTACCCGGCCCCAGCGCGAAGGCCAGATGCAGAAACCGGATGAGGAGCAGTTCCTTGTCCTCCCGGCCGGAGAGGAAGTCCCGCGTGACGAGGTATTCCGTCTCGGCCCCCAGTTTCCGGCCAAGGCTGGCAAACACCCGCCGGGCTTTTTCGTGGTCGGTGGCGATGTCCTTGAAGGGGTAGAGGGTGGCGGTCTCCCGCTCCGGCGTCCAGACCGCAAACGGGATCTCGTGCTGGGCAAAGCTCTCGAAGACGCAGCAGAGAAAGCCCTCAAAGCTGCCGTCGTAGAGGTAAACGACTGCGGCATCGTGGAGCTTGCGGGCGGGGTTCACAGCGCTCTGGCCAGACATTGCACTGCCTCCTCCCGCACCAGCTTCTGGGCCGCGTGGGGCGGCACTCCCTGTGCCACCAGCCTGTCCACGGCAGGCGGCGAGAACAGGCTCAGCTGCTCCACGCCGCCGCTGAAGACGTTCGGGTCGATGAGAGCGCTCGTGATCCGCTCCCGGCCCGCGCTGCCCCGCCCCGGATGCGCTCCGGCAAAGCCCCGACAGGTGATGAAATACTGGGCCCGCTTGAGCACCACGCCCATCCGCTTCAGCTCATCCAGCCCCAGCGAGGCCTGTTTCCGGGCATGCCAGATGCGCCGGGCACTCTTGGGGCCGATGCCCGGCACCCGCAGCAGCATCTCGAAGGAGGCCCGGTTCACGTCCACCGGGAACAGCCCGTAATGCTGGACCGCCCAGTTGCATTTCGGGTCCAGATAGGGGTTGAAGTTCGGGTGATCGGCGTCCAAAATCTCGTCCGCTTTGAACTGGTAGAACCGCAGCAGCCAGTCCGCCTGATAGAGCCGGTGCTCCCGCAGCAGCGGGGGCTTGGTGTCCAGCGCGGGCAGGCGGGTATCCTCGGCCACGGGGATGTAGGCGGAGTAGAACACCCGCTTGAGGCTGTATTTCTGGTACATTCCCTCGGTCAGCTTGAGGATGTGATGATCCGTCTCCGGCGAAGCCCCCACGATCATCTGGGTGCTCTGACCGGCGGGCGCGAACCGGGGCGCTTTGCGGTAGAGGGTCAGTTCCTCCCGGTTGGCGGCTCCTTCCACTGCGATCTGCTTCATGGGCCGGAAGATGGAGTGCCGCCCCTTGTCCGGGGCCAGCAGTTTCAGGCTGCTCTCACTGGGCAGCTCCACATTGACGCTCAGGCGGTCGGCCAGAAAGCCCAGCTGCTCCAGCAGTTCCGGGCTGGTGCCGGGGATGGCCTTGGCGTGGATGTACCCGCCGAAATGGTATTCGTTCCGCAGCAGGCGCAGGGTCTTGAGCATCCGCTCGGTGGTGTAGTCCGGGCTGACCAGCACCGCGCTGGACAGGAACAGCCCCTCGATGTAGTTGCGGCGGTAGAACTCGATGGTCAGCTCGGCCAGCTCCCACGGCGAAAAGGTAGCGCGGGGCGCATCGTTGGACCTGCGGTTGACGCAGTAGCTGCAATCGAAGGCACAGCAGTTGGTCATCAGCACCTTGAGCAGGCTGACGCAGCGGCCGTCCGCCGTAAAGGCATGGCAGCAGCCCGGTGCGTAGCAGCTGCCCATGCTGCCCGCCTTTGCCGCGCGGGACGCTCCGCTGGACGTGCAGGCCACGTCGTATTTCGCGCTGTCTGCCAGAATGGTCAGCTTTTCCATCAGCGACTGTTCCATGCCGCACCTCCGTTCGTTTATCAAAAAAGGCTGCCGCATCCTTGCAGCAGCCTTTTCAGCGCAAATTGGTTACCACTTGGCCTTGGTCTCGACCACGCGGCCTGCGATGTGCAGGCGGTTCAGGTCTTCGCCCTTGATGACCAGCTCCTTGTAAGCCGGGTTGAAGGGCTGCAGCACGACGCAGTTGCCCCGCTGCAGATACCGCTTGAGGGTGCCTTCGCCCTCGTCGCCGTAGATCAGGACGCCCAGGTCGCCGTTTTCCAGCGTATCCTGCCGGTGCACCAGAGCCAGATCGCCATCGTGGATGCGGGGCTCCATACTGTCGCCGCGCACCACAAGATAGAAGTAGCTGGAGGGGTCTTTGACGCGGGCATATTCCTTGCCGTAGTCCTCCTCATAGGCCAGCGCGCCGTAACCGGCCTTGACCGTGCCGATGACCGGGATCAGGCTGTACACATAGCTGCCGAAGAAGCGCTCCTCGGTCTGGCCCTCGCTGGCGGGATCGAACAGGCCCAGCAGGTAGTCTGCGGTGGTATCCAGGATCTCGGCAAGCTTGGCCACCGTGGCAGGGTCCGGGGAGCTTTTCCCGCTCTCCCATTTGCCCACTGCCTGCTGGGTAACGCCCAAAAGTGACGCAAGTTCCGCCTGGCTCATATGCTTTTGCTTGCGGCATTGCCGTAACAGCTCCGGAAACGACATCGTTCAACACTCCTCTGTTCTCGTCCGTCGGGTTTGTTTCTTGCTGTTTTTATTATACAACAAAAGGCTGTGCAAGTAAAGAGAAAGTTTTGTTTTGGCTCGAAAAAAAGTTGTCGCAAAATCATTTTTGGTCTGCATCGTGGAGAAATTTTCAATTTAGGGTTGACAGCAGGCTGGAAATCTGGTAAATTAAATAGGCATTCGGTACGGCGTGTGCGGGTGCCCACGAGGAGAGATGTCCGAGTGGTTTAAGGAAGCAGTCTTGAAAACTGCCGTGCGGCAACGCACCGTGGGTTCGAATCCCACTCTCTCCGCCATTTTTTTGAATCAGTGTAACACACTTTGCTCTGGAGTAGTACTCAAGAGGCCGAAGAGGCGCCCCTGCTAAGGGCGTAGGTCGTCTAAACAACGGCGCGAGGGTTCAAATCCCTCCTACTCCGCCAAGAAAAAGCTCGATGATCCTTTGAGTTCATCGGGCTTTTTCCATTGTCGGGCACAAAAAAGCAGCCGCTCCGGGGCTTCCGGGGCGGCTGTTTTTTCATGCCAGGAGCAGATTCGTCACCAGCGCCAGCAGCGTCAGATGCACAGGATAGAACCCGTAGAATGCCCATTTGGCCCACTGCGGGCAGCGGCCGCGCTCACCGTTGTAGAACCAGAGCAGCACGAACGCCAGCGGGGCCGTGATCTCAAACAGCATCAGCACGGCCCCAAGGATGCACTGTTTCTGCCGGGAGTTCCTCGTCAGGTACAAAGCCACGATGAGGGCCACCCCAATGGCCCCATAGTCTGTCCCCGCCAGCTGGGCCACCACTGCACAGCCCAGCGCCGCGAGACGGCCCATCCAGGCCGCATTGCCGTCGGCATCCTCGGATTTTTGCAGCATTGCCATGGCCAGCACGCCCAGCGCCAGCGTCCAGTACACGTTCTGATTGCCCCAATGGAACGGCGTCTTGAAGAAGGCCATGTCAAAGGGTACCTCGCTGAGAAGCCCGAACAGGAACAGCCGCCCGATGTACTTTTTCACATCATGGGTGTGGAGGAAGCCTTCCACGAGCAGAAAGCAGAAGATGGGAAAGGCCAGCCGCCCGATGAGCCGCAGCACCAGATCCAGTTGCACGATCTGCGGCGGCGTCCGGTATGCGACCCCATAGGTCGCCTCGATGCAGGAGGCCCCGATGTGGTCGATGAGCATGGTGATGCAGGCAGCGAGCTTGAGCGCCGTTCCGCTCAGGCCCGGCCGGGTCTGTGTCTGAAGTGTTTCCATTCAATTTCCCTCATTTCAATCGTTTGTACCGTGTCTTTTTTCGTTCTTTTGTTTTATACGATCTCTCTTCTCCAAATCCTGCATCCGATTTGACAAAATCCGCCTGCTGTGCCCAGAAATCGGCCCGAAAATGCTTGACAGAACGAGCTTGGAATAGTACAATCAAGAAGATAATTGAACTATCTCAAATCAAAGATGAAAAAGATTCACAGAGAATGAAGCGTCTCCGAACGAGAAAACGGAAGGAGGCATGGGATATGACGCTGTTTTCCTATGAAATTTTTGACGCAGTCGCGCGGCAGGGCAGCTTTAACAAAGCCGCCCAGCAGCTGCACTTGACCCCGTCTGCCATCAGCCACGCCATTGCGGTGATGGAGGCTGAGCTGGGCTTTACCTTATTCAACCGCGGCAAGAACGGCGTCACCATGACCAGCTACGGTGCCTCGCTCTATCCGTCCATCCGGGCCGTCCTGAACAGCGACGAGGCCCTGCAGCAGAGCATCGCACGGCTGAACGGCCTGGAGAAGGGCAAAGTGAAGCTGGGCGCTTTCAACTCCGTCTGCGCCGGGCTGCTGCCCGACATCCTCAAGGGCTTCATGGCCCAGTTCCCGCAGATCGAGGTCGAGGTCTATCAGGGCACCTACGACGACGTGAAGGAGTGGCTGCGCACCGGGCAGGTGGACATGGCCTTCCTCTCCAACAACTGCCGGGAGGAGTTCACCCTCACCGAGCTGTTCCGTGAGCCGCTGCTCTGCATCACCCCCATGGACTGGCCCGAACCGCCCCGCGGCGTGATGACGCCGGAGCTGATGAACGGCCAGAACTTCGTCGTCCAGTGGGATGCCACCGACGCCGAGATGCGCCAGTTCCTCAAGAAATATTCCATCGCCACTGAGCGCCGCTGCCACGTCATCGACGACCAGTCCAACATCGCGATGGTGGAAGCCGGTCTGGGCATCTCCATCATGCCCCGGATGCTGCTGCGCAAGTGCACGGCCGGGGTCAAGATCTACCCCATCCAGCCGGAAGAAGACCGCGTGGTCGGTCTGGCCGTTCAGCGGCCCACCGCCATGGCCCCGGCTGTGGAACAGATGTTCCGCCACATCGTCGAGTACTGCCAGCACCTCGACTGAATCTCATGATAACACACCGCGGGGCGGCTGCAAAATGCAGCTGCCCCGTTGATTTTTGGTGCCGGGATGCGATATACTAGAAAAAACTGAGGAAGGGGACGACATCGTATGAAGCGACGGGATTTTTGCAAGGCGCTGGGGCTTTCGGCCGTCGGCGGGCTGCTGCTCCCGGCTGGCTCTGCCGCTGCGGCGCAGTCGGTGGGCCATGCCGTGCCGGACGGCACCTATCCGCTGCCGTTTCTCAGCATCCTGAGCAATCTGGATATCACCCACGATTTCTACTACTCCGAGAGCCTGTTCGACCACCCGGCCACTGAGTACGACCACCAGCTGGCCTTCGTGACGCTGGGCATGGTCATGGCCGCGTTCACTGCGGCCGTCAGCATCCCGCAGTACTGGGTCAACGGCTCTGTGGGCCGCGAGGCGAACCTCGCTGCAGCCTATGAGCTGCTGGGCTTCGGGGATGCCCGCTTCTACAACTACGACATCGACACCGGCAAGGCCGGGGATTTCGTGGGCTACTCGCTGGCACGGAAGCGCTACCCCCATAACGGCAAAACACGCACCCTCGTGGCCCTGATGCTGCGGGGCGGCGGCTATGGCGGCGAGTGGGCCAGCAACGTCCACACCGGCTCCACCAGCGCCCATTACGGCTTCACGACGCCGGTGGCCGCCGTGTTTGCCTCCCTCAAGGCCTATCTGGCGCAGATCGCACAGGAGGGAGACCCCGGAGAGCTCAAGCTCTGGATCGGCGGCTACAGCCGCGGGGCCATCATCGCGAACCTCCTTGCCGCCAAGGCGCTGAACGCCCTGCCGCAGCTGGAAAAGGCCAACTGCTTCGTCTACACCTTTGCCACCCCTGCGGCCCTGACCGTCGCCGACCAGCCGGACATGCAGCTGGATTTCGACAACAACCACAAGGCCGACGGCTCGCTGCGCGTCACCTGGGGCGAGAGCAACATCTTCAACATCCTTTCCAGCGGCGACCTCGTCACCCGTGTGCTCCCCTCTGACTGGGGCTACCACCGCAACGGCAACGACCGCTTCCTGCCCGCCACCCGGAACCGGACCGAGCTGGCCGACCTCGACGCTCTGGGCGCTTCCTACGGGCCGGTGCCGCTGGAGATCAGCAGCCTTGCCACCGCCGAGGACGCCACTGCCGTCATCCGCGCGGTCGAGAACTTCTGCGGCAGCAAGGAGATCTTCCACGAAAAGTTCGAACCCGCCATCATGGACATGCTGCAATGCGCCTTCATCCGCACCGAAGACGAAGCGCTCTACGGCAAGATCCTGTCCGACGAGGAGATCGTCCTCCGGCTGCAGAGCCTTTCCAACATGCACCAGTTCGACTTCTGGACCATCGCCCGCAGCGTCTGGGCCGCTTCCAGAATGAGCCGCCCCATTCTGGAGCGATTCGGCCAGAACGTGCCCCTGCTGGCCCAGCAGATCATCATCCCGGTGCTGGCCGTCGGCCTGTGCTACGGCATCGAGTCCAATATCGTCCGGATCATGGCGCAGTATATCGTCAAGCTCGTCTCGATGCGGGGCGAACTGGACAGCGTCCTCCGCGCCGCCTACTGCCACGAGGGCGAGAATTATCTGGCCCTGATGGAATACTACACCCCCGAAGAGCACGGCATGGTGCCCTTCACCCGCATCTGAACCCAGCAAAAAGCGCCTGTCAGCATCTGCCGACAGGCGCTTTGCATTTGCAGTTCTTCTTACAGCATCTCGTGGGCCGTCTTGCAGATGGTGGCGGCATCGAGGCCGTACAGCTTCAGCAGATCCCAGGCCGGACCGGAGCAGCCGAACTTGTCCTGCACACCGACGCGGCGGACGGGGGTGGGGCACTTCTCGCTCAGGACAGCGCAGACGGCCTCGCCCAGACCACCGATGACGCTGTGCTCCTCGGCGGTGATGACCTTGCCGCACTCCTTTGCCGCCTGGATGACGATCTCCTCATCCAGCGGCTTGATGGTGTGGATGTTGATGACGCGGGCGTGGATGCCCTCAGCGGCCAGCTGCTCTGCCGCCAGACGGGCTTCGTTGACCATCAGGCCGGTGGCGATGATGGCGATGTCGTTGCCCTCGGTGAGCTGCTCGCCCTTGCCCAGCTCGAAGTGGTAGTTGGCCTCATCGTGGAAGACGGGCACTGCCAGACGGCCGAAGCGCAGGTAGACCGGGCCCTGCATCGCATACGCGGCGCGGACGGCTGCGCGGGCCTCGACGTCATCGGCGGGGCAGATGACGGTCATGCCGGGCAGGCTGCGCATCAGGGCGAAATCCTCGCAGCACTGGTGGGAAGCGCCGTCCTCACCGACGGAGATGCCGCCGTGGGTCGCGCCGATCTTAACGTTCAGGCGGGGGTAGGCGATGGAGTTGCGGATCTGCTCAAAGGCACGGCCCGCAGCGAACATGGCAAAGCTGGAAACGAACGGGGTATAGCCCATGGTGGCCAGGCCCGCAGCCACGCCCATCATGTTGCCCTCGGCAATGCCGCAGTCAAAGTGGCGGTCCGGATATGCCTTGCGGAACATGCCGGTCTTGGTGGCGGCGGCCAGGTCGGCGTCCAGCACCACGATGTCGTCGTGACCCTCTGCAGCCAGCTCCTTCAGGGTGTTGCCGTAGCTGTCACGGGTCGCAATCTTCTTCACATCTGCCATCTTACTTTTCCTCCTCTTCCAGCGCGGCGTAGGCTGCGGTCAGTTCCTTCATGGCGATCTCATATTCCTCGTCATTGGGGCCCTTGCCGTGCCAGTCAACGGCGTTCTCCATAAAGGAGACGCCCTTGCCCTTGATGGTGTCCAGCAGGATGCAGGTGGGCTTCTCGCTCTCTGCGTGGAAGGCTGCGATGGCCTTCTCGATCTGGTCGTAGTCGTGGCCGTCGATGGTCAGGACATTGAAGTTGAAGGCGCGGAGCTTGTCTTCCAGCGGCTCGCTGCTCATGACGTTCTCGGTGGGGCCGTCGATCTGCAGGCGGTTGCGGTCCAGGAAGACGCAGAGGTTGGACAGGCCATAGTGTGCGGCAAACATAAAGGCTTCCCAGCACTCGCCCTCTTCGACCTCGCCGTCGCCCACGATGGCATAGACGTTCAGGGCCTTGCCGGCGTGTTTGGCACCCAGTGCCATGCCGGCGGCGGCAGAGATGCCCTGGCCCAGGCTGCCGGTGGACATATCCACGCCCGGCACACTGTTCATATTGGGGTGGCCCTGCAGGTAGCTGCCGATCTTGCGCAGAGTCTTGAGGTCTTCCACCGGGAAGAAGCCGCGCTCGGCCAGCGCTGCGTACAGGCCGGGGGCTGCGTGGCCCTTGGAGAGCACCAGACGGTCACGGTCCGGGTCCTTCGGAGCCTTCGGATCGACGTTCATCTCTACAAAATAGAGGTAGGACAGCACTTCGGCGATGTCCAGGCTGCCGCCCGGATGGCCGCACTTGGCGCTGTGTGTGCCCTCGATCACGCCCATGCGGATGTGGCAGGCGTGCTTTGCCAGGGTGAGTTTTTCTGCATTTGTCATGATGGTCCTCCCGTATGAACCTCAGCGTTTGCATCGGAATGTCTGCGCAGCGGGCTGTTGCGCCCCAATACGCTATTTTTCAAGTATATATTATCTATTCTATGTAAAAACGTCAAGGTTCTTTCGTCAAAATGTACATCAATTAGCAAAAATCCGCTCAATCGCTTCCGTTTTTGTGAAAATTGCAAGGCTTTCTTCCAGCTTGACAGCGTTCGCCGCATCTGCTATAATTTTCACAATTCCGGCACGAAGCCGGGCACCGGGCTGAAGCCCGTTTTTATTTTTCATTGCAGATTGTTGAACGGACACCATGAAGGGGTCTGCCTTTGGCGAGGAATGCCGGGGCAGGCCCCTTTTTTGTCTGCCCAGAGGAGGAACCATTCATGAACACCAAGACCCACTCTCCCGCACGGGATCTCGTTCTGGCCGCGCTGTTTCTGGCGCTGGCCTTCGTCCTGCCCATGATCACCGGCCATGTGCCCCAGGTCGGCAACATGCTCTGCCCCATGCACTTCCCGGTGCTGCTGGCCGGCTTTGTGCTGGGCGGCCCCTGGGGCCTGGCCCTGGGCTTCCTCGCGCCGCTGCTGCGCTCGGTGCTGTTCGGGATGCCCCCGCTGTACCCCATCGCCATCGCCATGGCCTTTGAGCTGGCCACCTACGGCGCTGTGGCAGGCTGGATGTACCAAAAAGTCCGGCACACGCTGCCCATGATGTATGCCGCCCTCGTCACCGCTATGGTGGCGGGCCGTCTGGTCTGGGGTGCCGTGCGGTTCGTGCTGGCGGGTCTGTCCGGCTCGGCCTTCCCGTTCTCGGCGTTCCTGTCCGGTGCGCTGCTCACCGCCATCCCCGGCATCATCGCCCAGCTCATCCTCATCCCGCTCATCCTGACCGCCCTGCAAAAGGCAAACTTCATCGACTGACCCATTCCCGGACGCAAAAAGGGGAGCCCCTGCAAGCCAGATGGCTGCGGGGGCTCCCCTTTGTTCTATCATCAAAGCGTTTTGCTTTTTTATCTGCTCAAAAGTTCGTGTTCCACTTTCCCACAGGAACCAGAACTTTTCATTAGCCAGCGTAGAAATCGATGCCAGCGTTGACGGAGCAAACCTCGCCGATGATCTGAGCGATCTTCTTCAGAACCTTCATAATTTTCATCTCCTTTCCCTCTTGGGATGGCCATATTATGCCATCTATTTATGAAGAAAGGCAGAACGAACTATGAACATTCTATGAATTTATGGTTGCATTTTTTACGTTTTTTCGTTCATTGTTTCCCGTTCACAAAAGGTTTTTCCTCTGCGTGAAACTTCTTGTATACATTGACGAGCACATGGCCATTCCATTTTTCTGGAGCCGAAAAGCCTGCGATCCGTCCCAGACCCATGCAGCAAAAACGGCCTCCCTGCCAGAACAGCAGGGAGGCCGATGTGCGTTTTCGTTTTACTCTTTTCCGCCCAGGAACTCCGGCAGGGGCTTGCCCGCCTTGCTCCACTGGTGATACTCGGCGGTGGCGGCGAACTCGACGTCACCGGCAGAGTTCAGGGCCGTTTCCACGGAGTCCTGCACGACGCCGATGATGAAGCCGACGCCGACGACCTGCATGGCGATGTCGTTCGAGATGCCGAACAGGGAGCAGGCCATGGGGATGAGCAGCAGGGAGCCGCCCGCCACACCGGAGGCACCGCAGGCACCCAGTGCCGACATGACCGACAGCAGGATGGCCGCAGGCAGAGAGACCTGCAGGCCCAGCGTATTGGCCGCAGCCAGCGTCATGATGGTGATGGTGATGGCTGCGCCGTCCATGTTGATGGTCGCGCCCAGCGGGATGGAGACGGAATACATATCCTTGTCCAGGCCCAGCTTCTCGCACAGGGCCATGTTGACGGGGATGTTCGCGGCCGAGCTGCGGGTGAAGAAGGCCGTCAGGCCGGATTCACGCAGGCAGCGGAAGACCAGCGGATACGGATTGCAGTGCAGATACAGGAAGATGATGAACGGCGAGACCACCAATGCCATGAAGAGCATGGTGCCGACCAGCAGGGCCAGCAGTCTGCCGTACTGGGTGAAGATGGACAGGCCGTTGTTCACCACGTTGGTATACACCAGACCCATGATGCCGAAAGGGGCCAGGTTGATGATCCAGCGGACGATCTGGGACACCGCGTCGGCGGTGTTGGCCAGGAAGACCTTGGTGCTCTCCGTACCGTATTTCTTCATTGCCAGACCGAACAGGCAGGCCCAGAACAGGATGCCGATGTAGTTGCCGTTCAGCAGGGCGCTGATGGGGTTTGCCACAAAGTTGGTCAGCAGGGTGCTCAGCACCTCGCCAAGGCCCTGCGGCACCACTTCCGACTCCGCAGCCTCTGCCAGAACGATGGTCTGCGGAAACAGAAAGCTCGTGATGACCGCAATGGCTGCCGCCAGAAAGGTGGTCAGCATATACAGCCAGATGACCGTACCGAACCGGCGGTCCAATTTGGAGGTGCCCTGTGCCAGTGCACTTGCCACGATGACGAAGACCAGCACCGGGGCAATGCCCTTCAGCGCACCGACGAACAGGTTGCCGAACTCTTCCACCCAGCCTGCACCGGGCACCACCAGCGCCAGCACCACGCCGACGAGCAGGCCCACCAGAATGCGCAGGATGAGGCTTGCGGCATTGTATTTTGCCACGAGAGCCTTCAGCGTTTTCATATTCAAACACTCCTCTTTCCATTTGCTGTGCGCCCATTGCGCACAGGTTTTCCCATTCCTCTACACGGAACATGTGTAATTATAGTCTCTGGCTCCCGAAAAGTCAACGATTTCGCCCACTTTTTTCGGCTTTTCATCTATCCATCTCCAAACACGAAGTTTTTTATTGTCCTTACATGAAATACAATTCGACAGAAAAAGACCTCCTCCCGTCTGTTTTCAGGTGGGAGGAGGTCCGTTTTTTCACAGTTCAGCCGAGATACTGCACCTTGCCGGGGACGAAGCCCTGGATGCCGAGGCCGGGCGCATCGGAGACGGTGATGTTCTTTTCGTCAAAGACGGCACCGCCGAGGATGTGGTCTTCACTGCACAGCACCGGGCCGTCGAGGTCGATCCGGGTGATGATCTTTTTGGCGCAGGCCAGCTCCACGGCAGCATTGACCGAGATCTTTGCTTCCAGCATACAGCCGATCATGCACTCGACACCGTACACCTCTGCCGCCGCCGCGATCCGCAGCGCGTTGGTGATGCCGCCGCACTTCATCAGCTTGATGTTCACGAGGTCGGCCGCGCCGGTCTGCATGATCTTCAGGGCATCCGCCGGGCTGAACACGCTCTCGTCGGCCAGCACCGGGACGTCTGCGTGGCGGGTGACGTACTGCATCCCCTCCAGGTCTGCCGCCGGGACGGGCTGCTCCACGAACTCGATGTCCAGCCCCTTGTCCTGCATCTGGTTCAGGATGCGGACGGCCTGCTTGGCGTTCCAGGCCTGATTCGCGTCGATGCGGATACAGACCTCTCTGCCCACCGCCTCGCGGACTGCGGCCAGCCGGGCCACATCCAGTTCCGGGTCGATGCCGACCTTGACCTTCAGGCAGTCGTACCCGCGGGCGATGGCGGTGCGGGCATCCCGCGCCATCTCCTCCGGCGGGTTCACGCTGATGGTGATGTCGGTGACGATGTTCTTCCGGGCACCGCCCAGCATCCGGTAGACCGGGGCATTGTACTTCTGGCCCAGCAGGTCCCACAGTGCCATATCCACCGCAGCCTTTGCGCTGGTGTTGTGGACGAGGGCCTTCTGCACGGCAGCGGTCAGGTCCTCGAACGCGTCGATGTCATGGCCGAGGATGGCCGGGGCGATGTGGTCCTGAATGGCCCCGATGATGGCCCCGGCCGTGTCGCCGGTGATGACGCCGGTGGGCGGTGCCTCACCGTAGCCCACGGCACCGGTGTCGGTGTGGAGCTCCACGATGACGTCCTCGACGCTGTTGACGGTGCGCAGTGCCGTTTTGAACGGCACCCGCAGCGGGGTGGAAATGCGGCCCAGCCGCACCTGCGTGATCTTCATACGCCCATCCTCCTTATTCCAGCGGCAGGTTGGCCAGTTTGACCACAGCCTGCGCGATGATCTGTGCGTTCTGCACCAGACGGTCCAGGTCGATAAACTCGTCCGGCTGATGTTCCGTCACCGGGTCGCCGTCGAAGAGGGGGCCGAAGGCCACCGTGTTCGGCAGGACTTTGGCATAGGTGCCGCCGCCGATGCACTTGGGGGCAGACCGGTCGCCGGTGGCGTCGCGGTAGACGCCCAACAGCGCCTGCACGAGCGGGGTCTGCTCCGGATAATAGAGCTTCTGTTTATGGACGGACTGGTCCAGCGCCCAGCCGGCGGCCTCGAAGGCGGCCTTGACGGCGGGGGCGCAGTCGTCCACCGTTTTGGTGACGGGGTAGCGGTAGTTCAGCTTGACCCAGAGGTGCGTCTCGTCGCCCTCAATGAGGCCCAGATTGCAGCTCATGGGGCCGGAGAGGTCGTCTTCCAGCCGGTGGCCCAGCAGCCGTTCGCCGTAGGGGTCCATGCCCAGCGTTTCTGCCAGGAAGGCCACGGCCTTCTGTGCGTCGCCTTCCAGCGGGAGCTGTTCCAGATAGAGCGCCAGCCGCCCGATGGCATTCTGCCCCTGTTCGGGGTGGCTGCCGTGGGCCGAAACGCCGTCGGCTTCCACCTTCCAGCCGCCGGGGATGGCGGTGCAGGTGATGTGCGCAGACGTCGGAAGGGAAGCCCCCGCCGGGGCGGTCAACTCGGCGCAGGCGTAGTCCGGCACCACATTGCCGGCCACGCCGCCCCGGACCGAGACCAGCTTCCAGGCCCCGGTCTGGTGCAGCTGCACCGCATAGCTCTCGTTCAGGATGCCCTTTTCGCCGTTGATGAGCGGGTATTCGCCATCGGGCGTAAAACCCAGCACCGGGATCTCGCCGCCGTGGTCGCGGTAATAGAAGACATCCCGGTCGTTGGTCTCCTCGTTCAGGCCGAAGAGCAGACGCACCCGGCGCCGGAGCGGGATGTTCAGGTCCCGGATGGCCTTCAGCGCAAACAGGCTGGCCACCACCGGGCCTTTGTCGTCGATGGCTCCCCGGCCAAAGAGCCGGCCGTCCACGACCTCAGCCCCATAGGGCGGGTGGTGCCAGCCCTCGCCTTCGGGCACGACGTCCAGATGGCCCAGCACGGCCACCATCTCGTCGCCGGAACCGATCTCGCACCAGCCGATGTACCGGTCAAGGTCGGTCGTCTCGAACCCCAGCTCACGGCAGAGGGTCAGCGCCTCCGTAAAGCAGGCGTCCACATCTGCACCGAAGGGCTTGCCGGGCAGCTCCGGCCCTTCCACGCTCTTCTTTCGCACCAGCCGCTGCAAAGCGGCGGTCATCTCCGGCCGCAGGGCGGCAACGGCTTCGTTCAGCGCTTTGTTCATCGTGCCATCCCCTCCCGCGACAGGCGCTGGTAGGCGATGCGGGGCGTTCCATCGGCCACATGGATGATGCCGCAGCGGGTGAAGCCGTTCTTTTCCAGCAGGTGCTGCATGATCTTGTTGTCCGCGTGGGTATCGGCCCGCAGGCTCTCGCAGTGCTCCAGACACCAGTTGATGACATCGGTCGCCACGCCGGGGCGCTTGCCCGCTGAGGCCAGCCGGTGGATGGTGCCATAGGGCAGCGCATCGTTCAGCCACTGGCCGTCTTCGATCTTTGCATAGGTCGGGTCCGGGCCGAGGACGAAGGCGAACACGGCCTCCATCTCACCGTTGTGCAGATACACGAACAGGCGGTTGGTGTCGATGTCCTCTTCGATCAGGTCCTGCGGGGGAAAGCTCGTCCCCCACTGGGTCGGGTTGCCGCTGGCGGCCATTTCCTGCCGGGCGCGGGCATAAATTTGCATGATAGCGTCCAGATCAGAGCGTCTCGCTCCACGAAACATGTTCATTCACCCTCTCTTGCGATGCGCAGAAACCGACGCATCCAGTCTATTGGTCTCATTTTATCACAATCCGGGCCGAAATTCCAGTTTTGACCGGACACAAAACGGCCCCCTCCGCCAAAAAGCGGAGAGGGCCGCCGGAAAGGAACCCGCACATCACGCATGGGGGCGGCGCTGGCGGGCATTGCGGTACTCGCGGGGGCTCTGGCCGTAGCGCTCGTGGAACAGGCGGTAGAAGTAGCTCGTGTTCTCGTAGCCCACCTGGGTGATGATCTGCTGGATGTTCAGGTCGCTGCGGCGCAGCAGGCGGGCCGCCGTCTCCATCCGGTGCTTCTGAAGCAGTTCCTTGTAGGTCTTGCCGGTCTGTGTGCGGACGCACTCGCTGACATAGGCCAGCGAAACGCCATAGGTGCGCGCTACGTTGGAAAGGCTTGCTTCGCGGTAGTTCTGGGTGATCTCCTGTAAGGCCGCCTGGACCAGCGCTTCCCGGCTGACCGTCTCGCCGCGCGCTTCCAGCGGAAATTTCTGCATCTGTTTCATAAGAATCTGGTCCTCCGTTGCGGCGCGGCGGGCGAGGGGACAAAAGGGGGATGCCGGACGCCCGCCGCTGCCAGTTCCATGGGCTTTCTGGGAAGCCCTTCTGACCATAATACGGTCGTACCTGGCAAAAGATTGCAGCAGTTCCCTAAAATTTTGAGCAGACTAAAACTTTCACAATTTCACACCAAAAAAGCCGCCGCCCGGCACAGGCGGCAGCTTTTCCGGAAAAGTGAGGAAAACACAGAATCTTCCGGGAGAAACTCAGAACATATTCTCGTTGTGGTAGCGTCCGGTGCGGACGAACTCCACCCACTCGGCCACGTTGACGGCGTGGTCGCCGATGCGCTCCAGATACTTGATGACCATCAGCAGGTCGAGCGCGGCGTCCACCTTGGCGGGGTCGGCGGCGATCTCCTCAGCGAGGGTGTGTTTGATGGCGTTGAAGTCATAGTCCACCTCGTCGTCGGCGGCAATGACCTTCTGGGCGGCAGGCTCATCCTCCCCGGCCAGGGCGGCGAGGGCGTCCAGGATCATCTTGTGGGCTTTCTGGCCCATCCGGATGGCCTGGCTGACCGCCGGGTCGCCGTCCCTGCGGACGGTGACGAGGTGGGGGATGATCTCCGCGATGTCGGCGGCATGGTCGCCCATGCGCTCGATGTCGGTAACGACCTTTATGGCCGTGGAGATGCGGCGCAGGTCGCCCGCCACCGGCTGCTGGCGGAGCAGCAGGGTCATGCAGCGATGCTCGATGTCCCGCTCCATGTTGTTGATCCGGCCATCGCCCTTGACGATGGCGGCAGCGGCCTCGGCGTCAGCGGTGCAGAGGGCCTCCAGCGCGGCCTCCACCGCGTCGGCGGAGTTCTGGCCCATCTCGACCAGCGCCGCCTTCAGGGCGGTAAGGTCGGCCTCGTATTGTGTGCGAACTGTCATACTGTGACCTCCCTCATCAGCCGAACCGGCCGGAAATGTAATCTTCGGTGCGCTTGTCCTGCGGGGTGCTGAAGATCTGCGCCGTGGGGCCGACCTCCACCAGCTCGCCCAGCAGGAAGAACGCGGTGCGGTCGCTGATGCGGGCCGCCTGCTGCATGTTGTGGGTGACGATGACCACGGTGTAGTCCTTTTTCAGCTCGCTCATCAGCTCTTCGACCTTCATCGTGGAGCCGGGGTCGAGGGCGCTGGTGGGCTCATCCATCAGCAGCACTTCGGGCTTGACGGCCAGAGCGCGTGCGATGCACAGGCGCTGCTGCTGGCCGCCGGAAAGGCCCAGAGCGCTCTTCTTCAGGCGGTCCTTGACCTCGTTCCAGAGGGCAGCGCCCTTCAGGGAGCTTTCCACCAGCTCGTCAAGCTCGGCTTTGTTGTGCACCCCGTGGAGCTTGGGGCCGTAGGTGATGTTATCGTAGATGCTCATGGGGAAGGGGTTGGCCTTCTGGAACACCATGCCCACCCGGCGGCGCAGTTCGGTGAGCTGCATCTCGCGGGCGAAGATATCCTGCCCCCGCAGCCGGACATCGCCCTCGATGCGGACGCCGGGGACCAGGTCGTTCATCCGGTTCAGTGTTTTCAGAAAGGTGGACTTGCCGCAGCCGGACGGGCCGATGAGCGCGGTGATCTCGCGCTCGCCCACATCCAGCGAAATATCCTTCAGTGCCTTGAAATCACCGTACCATAAATTCAGGTTTTGAGCTGTGATCATGGAGGACATAGATTCAGTTTCTCCTTCGTACGACCTCTCCGTCGTGCCTTCGGCCCGACAGCGCCCCTGGCAGGGGAGGTGGCATCGCGAAGCGATGACGGAGAGGTTTATTGTTTCTGTTTCAACTTGGTCTTGGCCAGGCGGGCAGCCAGGTTGATGACCAGCACCAACACCAGCAACGCCGCGCCGATGGCCCAGGCGGAATCGAAGTCGCCGTCCTCAAAGGCCCGCAGATAGAGCAGGACCGAGAGGGTCGCACCGTTGGAGGTGTAGGCCTTTGCAACGCCCTTGGCGATGACCTCGGCAGCACCGGCGGTGAAGAGCAGCGCGGCGCTTTCGCCCACGATGCGGCCCACGGCCAGGATGCAGCCGGTCACGATGCCGTCGATGCTGCAGGGCAGCACGATGGTGCGGATGATGTGCCATTTGCCCGCGCCCAGACCCATGGCCCCCTCGCGGTAGCCCTGGGGCACCGTCTTCAGGGATTCCTGGGTGGTGCGGATGATGGTGGGCAGGTTCATGATGACCAGCGTCAGGCAGCCGGAGAGCAGGCAGGTCTGGAAGCCCAGCGCCTGGGCGAAGACCAGCATACCCACCAGACCATAGATGATGCTGGGGATGCCCGCCAGCGTCTCGTTGGTGAACTCGATGACTTCGATGATGCGGCGGTTGGTGGCGTACTCGGTCAGGTAGACCGCAGCCCCAACGCCCAGCGGCAGCACGATGAGCAACGTCAGCACGATGACATACAGCGTGTTGAGGATGGCCGGCAGGATGCCGTCCGTCCCCTTGAGGACGCTGGCCGTGGTGGTCAGGAACTTCCAGCTGATGTGGGGCAGGCCACGCACCAGCACCATCCCGATGATGCCCGCCACCAGCGCCATGACCAGAATGGCAGCGGCCCAGACAGCGGTGGTGAAGAAGCGGTTCCAGGCCTTGCGGGCCGGGGAGAACTCAGCGTTCATCGCGGTCTCCTCCCTTCAGCACAACATTCAGCACCACATTGATGAGCATGATGAAGACGAACAGCACCAGCGCGATGCTGAACAGTGCCTGCTTCTGCAGGCCGCTGGCGTAGCTCATCTCCTTGGCAATGGCGGTGGTCAGGAAGGTGACGCTCCGGAACAGGCTGTCCGGCATATTGGGGCTGTTGCCCGCCACCATCATCACCGCCATGGCCTCGCCGATGGCACGGCCGATGCCCAGCACGATGCCGGCAGCGATGCCGCTCTTCGCGGCGGGGACACTGATCTTGAACCAGGTCTCGGTGTCGGTGGCACCCAGCGCCAGACTGCCCTGCTCATATTCCGGCGGGACGGCGTTCAGCGCTGTGACCGACACAGACACGATGCTGGGCAGGATCATGATGGCCAGCACCACGATGGCGCTCAGCAGACAGGCACCGGATGCCTTGCCAAAGGCCCTGGCCACTGCGGGGACGAGCACCTGCATCCCCAGCAGGCCGAACACGACGCTGGGGATGCCGCTCAGCAGCTCGATGGCCGTGACGACCACCGTGCGCACACGGGGCCCGGCGGCCTTCGAGAGGAACACCGCCGTCAGCAGGCCCACCGGCACACCGATGAGGGTCGCACCCAGTGTGCCGTACACGCTGGACAAGATGAAGGGCAGGATGCCGTACTTCGGGTCTGCGGCCGTGGAGGCCCACTCGGTGCCGAACAGGAAGCGGAACAGGCCGATCTTCCGGATGGCAGGCACGCCCGAAGCGATCATGTACACCGAGATGAGCACCACGCAACCCACTGCCAGAATGCCGCAGAGGAAGAAGAGGAAGTTCATCACAGCTTCCAGCCACGCGGCAGGGGTGCGGGGCAGCTCGATCTTTTTCAGAAGCGAAGCGTTTTGTTTCATACTCGATTACTCATTCACAGGCACTGCACCGGCGGTACGGATGAGGTCCGCAGCATCGGCGCTGGCGGCGAAGTCGAAGAAGGCCTGCGCCTGCTCGGACAGGGTGACGGACTTGTTGGTGACGAAGACGAAGGGACGCTGGACCGCATAGCTGCCGTCCTTGACGGTCTCCTCGCTGCAGGCCACACCGCCGACCGTGACCATCTTCACGGTCTCGCCGACGGCAGACAGGGAAGCGTAGCCGATGGCCAGCGGGTTGGCCTCGACGGCGCTGATGACAGCGCCGGTCGCGGTCAGCTCCTGTGCATACTTGCAGGAGTCCTTGACATCCACGATGCTCTCGAAGCCGTCGCGGGTGCCGGAGCCAGCCTCACGGCCGATCAGAACGATCTCGCCGTCGTCGCCGCCGACCTCAGACCAGTTGGTGATCTCGCCGGTGAACATCTGCTTGAGCTGATCGACGGTCAGATCCTCGACCTTGCTGGCCTTGTTCACGATGATGGCGATGCCGTCCAGTGCGATGATGGTGCCGTCCACATCGTTCTTCTCGTCGTCCTTCAGGGCGCGGGAGGACAGGCCGATGTCCAGGGTCTTATCGGTCGCACCGGTGATGCCGGCACCGGAACCGGTGGGGTCATAGCTGACGGTGACGCCCGGCTCCACCTCAGCGAAACCTTCGGTCAGGGCGGCGATGACGTTCTTCATGGAAGTGGAACCGCCGGTGGCCACATTGCCGGACAGGCTGCCGGAAGCAGTGGAAGCGGCCGAAGAGGCCGTGGATGCAGCGGCGGAAGAAGCCGCAGTGGAAGAAGCGGAACCGCCGCAGGCGGTCAGGGCAGCAGCAGCGGCTGCGGCACCACAAACAGCAAGGAACGAACGGCGCGCGATCTTTTTCATAATGTTTTCCTCCATAACCATATCCGGGGCGTATTCTCCCGGTCCTTTTTTCCTTTTTGTGTTTTCCCTTGGAACGCCTTTATTGTACCGCCGTCCTTCTGCCGCTGCGACCACGCGCGGGAAAAATCGAAGTAAATTGTTTGCACAGGCTTTTCCTGCTTTGTAAAATTCCGGCTCTTCCGGTGTGAAAATCGTTGCGCCGGATTTTACAGTTCCGCGCCAACTGCCGAAAATGCCACGCTCTGCTTGTGCAGACTACACAATCAAAAAAGCCGGAGCTGTGCGGCTCGCACAGCTCCGGCTTGGAGGGGTTTGCTCTGGCGCTCAGATGCCCAGCATCAGGGAAGCTTCCTTGGCTGCGATCTTGCAGCACAGGTAGGTCTTGGCGTCCTGCGGGTTCGGGTAGAACAGCACCTGCACGTAATTAAACTTCGACACGCCGCTGCCCTTGCCGCACAGATGGCCCTTTGCGTACTGGCCGCGGTTCAGGGTGCGGGTATCCAGAGCGTTCAGCTTAGAGTTCTTGTTCAGAATGGCCATGGTGTCGGAGTTGATGTCCAGTTCCTCCGAGCCGTTCACCCGCAGCTTGAAGCTGCCGCCGGTGGGGTTCAGCGGGATCCCGGCCGCGCTGCCGTTGTTGATGAGCACTTCCGGCACCAGATAGAAGGTGCCGTCCGAATAGCTTGCGTAAGCCAGAGACCGCACGGTCATCTTGATGCCCTTCAGCTCAGCGGTATCGTTCAGGCCGTTGGCGTTGCCCACCATCTCGCCGCCTTCGCAGCCGCCCAGCAGGCCCACAGCGGCCACAGCCAGCGTTGCTGCGCCCACACTCTTCAAAAATCCACGACGGGTCAGTTCCATCTTCAGTTCCTCCTTTTAAGGTTTGGTTCAGATTTTTTCGACCGTCTGGGTCAGATTGCCAAAGTTCATTGTATAAACTGCCGTCTGCCCCGACAGGGTAATGGACAGCTTCAGGCTCAGCTCTCCGCTGCTCAGCTTCTGGAAGACCTCCTCGTCGGTCGTAGAGAAGCTGGGCGTAACGCTTGCCGGGACTTTCTGCACCAGCGTGAGCGGTTGAAGCGCCGAATCGAACTTCAATTCCGTACCGTCCGAAGCGGCTGCCTTAAACACGCTCGCCGTCAGTTTCAATTCCATCACACTGCCGGTCTGGTTCGTGATGTACACCACCGGAAGCAGGATGCCCGTGGTCTTGTTATTCCTCGTATCACTGCGGCGTGTCGATTTTCTGACATCCACATCCACTTTATAATCACCCAGCACGACCGCCGTGGTGGGGCTGTCCTCCCCAGCACATCCGGTCAGACCCATTGCCGAGACGGCCAGCGCCGCAGCGGCGGCACCCTTCAAAAATCCGCGGCGGGAAAATGTTTGTTCCATGTCTTGTTTCCTCCTTGCCCGGTCTTATCCATTTTCAGTCGTTTGTCAAGTTAAGCATACCATATTGTTCCAGCCTGTCAAGCGTCTTTTTTTCAGTAAAAAGCCGCCCGCCCCCGCAAGGTGCAGGAGTGGACGGCAAAAACTGTGCCTGTCGTTCTTTGTGCAGATTTTACTTACGGGAAGAGGTCACTTTTCCGCCCGCGTCCATGTTCATAACAAAGGTCGTTTCCTTTCCGGTAAACGTGAACTTCATCTCGAAGTTGCTCCAGTCACCGGTAATGCCCGCATCACCCTCCGGATAGATCGGCTCAAAATAAATGCTGGCGCCTACTGCGACCTCGCTCATGTTATTGCTGGGACGATAGGTCCGGCTTCCGGTCGTCTTATCAAACAGCAGTTCGTCCGCTCCCTTGACACAGATCTTTGCATCGTGCTCCGGGTCCAGGACGATCCTGGTCGGATAGCCGTTCAGTGTTGCGCTCTTGATATCCGAAGCATTGAAGACGACCTCGTGGTCTGTCATGTTCTTGACCAGGAAGGTCAAACGGAACAGAGCCAGCTTGCCATCAACCGCCCACCATTGGCAGCCATTGTTCAGTGTATACACTACACCATTGGCATTTTCTGCCGCATAGCCGATTTTGTCACCCAAAGTCGGGATGCTTCCTGCCACAAAGTCACCCAGTCCGCATCCGCTCAGCATTCCTACAGCACCCACAGCAAGAGCTGCTGCACCTGCGGTCTTCAAAAAGGCACGTCTCGTTACGTTTTTCATTGATTTTTCCTCCTGTCAAAGCCCCAGAACAGGGCGTCCAAACCTCATGACCCAATCCAAGCTTACCATACTTTACCACATTGTCAAGCCATTTTTTCAGTAAAAAGCCGCCCACCCCTGCAAGGTGCAGAGGCAGGCGGCACAGTTTGAATGCAAACTTTGGTCAGAACCGGGCTTCGGCCCCATCCGGGCGGTAGAATGTGACGTGTTTTTTCCACTGCGGATCGCCCATCGTGCGGCGGTAGCAGTCAGCCAGCCCCTGCACGGTGGTCTCCGCATCCGGGGTGGTCCGGCCGCAGGGCAGCACCAGCACCCGGAACCAGGCATCGAAGAGATGCTCCGTCCAGCCCACGTCCACAGCCCCGCACCGGGCATAGAAGCCCAGACGGCGGACGGCCATGGCCTCGTCCTCGGCCTTTTCGGGGCACTCGGCCTCAATGAGGATGGCCTGACAGCCGTTTTCGTGGCCGGGCAGCTCTGCCAGCAATGCCGCGCCCAGACCGGAGGCCCGGTACCGGGGCAGGACCGCAAAGTAGTCCAGCTGGCTCATGGCGCAGCCCACGGGGCGCACCATCAGCAGATAAGCGGCCAGTGCATCGCCGTCGTAGATGCCCCAGGTGTGGGCGGTCCCGGCGGCTTCGCTGTTCAGGATCATGCTCAGGGGCTTGAGCTCGCTCTGGGGAAAATCGCGGCGCATCTCGTCGAGGTACACCTTCGTCAGCTCTTCAGCGGTCAGCAGCCGCCAGGTCAGGGTCACGGGATTCATAGGATGCGGGTTCCTTTCTGGACGACAGCCTGAATGTTGAGCGCTTCGTCGGCCAGAATGACGTTGCCGTATCGTCCGGCGCTCAGGCTGCCGTAGTCGTTGTCGATGCCAATGCTCCGGGCGGGGTTTTCGCTGGCGGCGCGGACGGCGCTCTCCAGCGGGACGCCCATCTCCAGCACAGCCCGCTTCATGCAGTCGTACAGGCAGGTCGCGCTTCCGGCGATGGTGCCGGGCTGTTCGGTCAGCGTGGCGCGCGGGCCCTTGACCGTGACCGCCTGTCCTCCCAGGCTGTACTGCCCATCGGGCAGGCCGCAGGCCATCATGCTGTCGGCGATGAGGACGACGTGGTCGTCGCCGAAGGTGCGGAAGGTGAAGCGGACCATGGCCGGGTGGATGTGGACATTGTCGGTGATGAGCTCGACTTCTGCGCCGCGCTCCAGCGCCGCAATGATGGGGCCGGGCTCGCGGTGGGTGATGCCGGGCATGGCATTGTAGAGGTGGGTCATGTGGGTGGCACCGGCGTCAAAAGCCGCGCAGGCGGTATCGTAGCTGGTGCAGGTGTGGGCGATGGAGATGCGGACCTCCCCGCGGCACTCCCGGATGAACTCCAGCGCACCCGGCTCTTCGGGGGCCACATCCACCAGCTTGATGAGGCCGTTCGCGCGCTTCTGCAAGCGGCGGAACATTCCCACATCGGCAGGATGGAGGTATTCCGGGTTCTGTGCGCCGACCTTCTTCGGGCTGATGAAGGGGCCTTCCATGTTGATGCCGACAAGGTCTGCACCCTTGCCGTTCCGGTGGGCTGCAGCCGCATCCATGACGCCGTTCAGGATCTCTTCCGAGAAGGTCATGGTCGCGGGGCAGATGGCCAGCACACCCTTGCTGGCTTCAAAGTCGGCCAGCGTCTGGATGGCCTCTTCCGTTCCGTCGCAGAAGTCCTTGCCCATGGCACCGTGGAAATGGATATCCACAAGGCCGGGCAGGGCATAAGCACCCTTGGCATCCAGAACTTCTTCGCCTGCTTCCGGCTGTGCAAAGGGCACGATGCGCCCCTCCCGGATGAACAGGGTCCCCCTCCTCGAATGTGTGGCGGGGGGTATAGATCTTTGCATGTTTGATGATCATAGTACAACACCTCAAGCCTGTCCGTCTCGCCTGCGGCCCGTCCGTTCTCCCGCCAGGGGAGCCTTTGGCGTATTCCGCAGGCTGTATCCGACTGCCAAGGCCTCTCCTACCAGGAGAGGTGGCAATGCGAAGCATTGACGGAGAGGTTTTTTCCTTACAGCAGGCTCAGTGCCTCTTCGTCAGCCACCAGGATGCAGTCGGGGTGCATCTGCAGGATGGAACCCGGAGACACTCCGGGGTGACGGGGCCGGACACGACGGCCTTGACGGCCTTGGCCTTGGCCAGACCGTTGGCCACCACCAGCACCTTGCGGGCCTGCATGATGGTCTTGATGCCCATGGTGTAGGCCTGCTTGGGCACGAGGTCCTCGTTGCCGTCAAAGAAGCGCTTGTTGGCCTCGATGGTGGCAGTGGTCAGGTCCACGCAGTGGGTCTCCAGCTCAAAGGCTTCGCCCGGCTCGTTGAAGCCGATGTGGCCGTTGGGGCCAAGGCCCAGCAGCTGCAGGTCGATGCCGCCCACGCTGTGGATGATCTCGTTGTACTTTGCGCAGGCGTCTGCTGCATCGGGGTTGGTGCCGTCGGGCAGATGGATGGCCTCCGGGCGGATGTTCACATGGTCAAACAGGTTCTTGTGCATGAAGCTCCAGTAGCTCTCCGGATGCTCCTTGGGCAGGCCGCGGTACTCGTCCAGGTTGACGGTGGTAACTTCCGAGAAGTCCAGATTGCCCTTGTTGTACCACTCCACCAGCTGGGCATACGCGCCCACAGGGGTGCCGCCGGTGGCCAGGCCCAGCACACAGTTCGGCTTCATGATGACCTGCGCGGAGATGATGTTTGCCGCCTTGCGGGACATATCCTTGTAATCCTTTGCACGAATGATCTTCATAGTGGAAACCTCCTGATTTTTTCTCGTTGTCTTCAGTATAGCACAGTCGCAGTGCTCAAAAAACGGTTTTGTGTGAACAAAAAAGGGGCCGCCGAAGATGGGCGTAAACGCCCGCCCTCAGCGGCCCTTCGGGAATGGATGCAGAATCAACCAGTCTCCTGCATAAAATTACGGTTCAGGATGCGATCACAGCATCTTCTTCAGCTCGTCGTACACGAACTGGACCTTGGTGCCGATGATGACCTGGCAGGTAGTCTTGTCAGGACGGATGACACCGGCTGCGCCTGCTGCCTTGACAGCCTTTTCATCGACCTGCGTGTAGTCCTTGATGGTGAAACGCAGGCGGGTAGCGCAGTAGTCCACGCTGGAGACGTTTGCCTTGCCGCCGATGGCCTTCAGCACACCAGAAGCAACTTCGGTGTAGTTGTTGTTGGCCAGGGTGATCTTCTTTTCGGCCTCTTCAGCGTCCTCGTCCTCACGGCCGGGGGTCTTCAGGTCGAACTTGGTGATGGCAAAGTAGAACACCAGATAGAACACGACGAAAGCAGCGATGCCCAGAGGAATGATCATCCAAGTCTTAGCAGCTGCGGGCAGGGATGCGGAGAAGACCAGGTCGGTCGCACCGGCAGAGAAGCAGAAGCCAGCACGGAAGCCGGAGTAGTAGGTGATGACAGTGAAGATGCCGTACAGAGCAGAGTACACAATGTACAGCGGGAAGCACAGGAACATGAAGCCGAACTCGAACGGCTCGGTGACGCCGCAGACGAAAGCGCAGATCGCAGCGGACAGAACCAGACCGATGGCAGCCTTCTTGTTCTTCGCGGTCTTGACCATTGCCAGAGCAGCACCGGCGATACCGAACATCATGCAGGGGAAGAAGCCGGACATGTACATGCCGAGGCTCCAGCCCACATCTGCAGAGGTCTCACCAGCCCAGAAGTGGGACAGGTCGCCCAGGCCGATGGTATCGAACCAGAACACGTTGTTCAGAGCGTGGTGCAGGCCGGTGGGGATCAGCAGACGGTTCAGGAAGGCGTAGATGCCAGCGCCGATGCCGCTCATGCCTGCGATGCCCTTGCCCAGAGCGACCAGCGCGCCGAAGATGACGGGCCAGACGAACAGCAGAACAACAGAGACCACAATGGAGATCAGGCCGGTGGCAATTGCAACGAAGCGCTTGCCGGAGAAGAAAGCCAGCCAGTCAGGCATCTGGGTGTTCTTGAACTTGTTGTAGCAGGTCGCGCCCACCACAGCGGCCAGAATGCCGATGAACGAGTTGCCAGCGACCTTCTGGAAAGCAATGTAGGTAGCGGTGCCCTCTTCGAGGGTGCGGACTGCACCGACGACGGCGGGGCTCAGCAGCTGCTGCATCATCAGGAAGCTGACGAGGCCAGCCAGACCAGCGGTACCATCGTGGTCATCTGCCAGACCGACTGCTGCACCGATTGCAAACAGCCAAGCCATGTTGTCGATCAGAGCGCCGCCTGCCTTGACCAGCAGGAAGCCAACGGTGTAAGCTGCACCGGAAGTTGCTGCACCGGGCACACCCATAACGCCCGGAGCAAAGGCATAGCCAAGACCCATCAGGATGCCGCAGATCGGCAGGACCGCGACGGGAAGCATCAGTGCCTTGCCCAGTTTCTGGAGATGTTTCATCATAAGACACATTCCTCCTTAAAGAATGTTGTTGTTATGGAGGCCCCTGGTTGCAGGCTGTCCATAATTGCGTAACAATATCTTAACACATGTTAAGAAAAAAAGAAAGGGGGTTTTCGCCATTTTCTTTGCGAATGATACAAAAATCCTTGATTTTGCATTTTTCAGTCAAAAGTTTTTGGAGTTTTTGATAGGATACAAGTTTCCTCTCTGAAAAGAATTTTCTTATTTGTGAATTTTCTATGTTCTGCCGCCTCTGCCGCGCACTTCTTGCACCGGGGCGGCGTCTATGTTACTATATAGGTATTCCCGAACCGTGCACAACATCCCGAAGGAGGTTTTATCAATGGAATGGACCGACATCCGCCTGACCGTGGCCAAAGCCGACGCTGACAACGCCGAGGCCGTCGCCACGATGATCGCCGAAGGCGGCATCTATATCGAAGACTACAGCGACATCGAACAGCAGGTGGCCGAGATCGCACACGTAGACCTCATCGAGCAGGAGCTGCTGGACAAGCCCCGCGACCAGGTCATCATCCACCTGTATCTGGAGCCGGGCGCTTCGCCGGTGGAGACGCTGGCCCTCATCGCCGCCCGGATGGAGGCGGCAGGCATCGCCTACACCGTCGAGACCGAGGGCGTGGAGCAGGAGGACTGGCAGAACGGCTGGCGCAAATACTATCACCCCATGGAGATCGGCCAGCGGCTCGCCGTCGTGCCCTCCTGGCAGGAATATGACACCGACCGCGTCAAGCTCATCCTCGACCCCGGTCTGGCCTTCGGCACCGGCGGCCACGAGACCACCAGCCTCTGCCTGGAAGCGCTGGACGAGCGGGTGAAGGGCGGCGAGCGGGTGCTGGACATCGGCACCGGCTCCGGCATCCTCGCCATCGCCGCCCTCAAGCTGGGGGCGGCCTCTGCCGAAGGCGTGGACATCGACCCCGTGGCCGTCCGCACCGCCGGGGAAAACGCCGCACTGAACGGCGTGGCCGACCAGCTCACCGTTCTGGTGGGCGACCTGTCCGACAAGGCCAGCGGCACGTATGATATCATCACCGCCAACATCGTCGCCAACGCCATCCTGTCTCTGGCCCCCGCCGTCCCCGGCCTGATGGCCGAGGATGCCGTTTTCATCGCCAGCGGCATCATCGACAGCCGGAAGGATGAGGTCATCGCCGGGCTGGAAGCCGCCGGTCTCGCCGTGCAGGAAGTCAAGGAAAAGCGCGGCTGGGAGTGCATCGTCTGCCGCAGGAAATAATCGCTCAGGCGTTCCGCGCCAGCTCCCCTGTTCGGGGAGCTCTTGGCAGTCGGATACAGTTTGTATGAGCTGAGCAAGTTCAGGATAGGAGCCACTATGCCGCACCGCTATTTTACCACTGAGATCGCCGACGGCACCGCCACCCTGCGGGGTGCGGACGCCCACCACCTCGCCCGCGTGATGCGGGGCAAGCTGGGCGACACCGTCATCCTCTGCGACGGCAACGCCGTCGAATACACCGCCGTCATCACCGGCTTCGGCCCGGAGACCGTAGAGTTCTCGGTGGAACCGGGCTACCCCAGCGCCGCCGAACCCAACGTGGAAGTGACCCTCTTTGCAGGCTATCCCAAGCAGGACAAGCTGGAACAGGTCATCCGCCACGGCGTCGAGCTGGGCTGCGCTCATTTCGTTCCCTTCTTCAGCCGCTACTGTGTGGCCGCCCCCAAGAAAGAGGAACAGAAGAACGAGCGCTACAACCGCATCGCCTTCGAGGCCGCCAAGCAGTGCGGCCGGGGCATCCTGCCGGATGTGGCCCTGCCGCTGCCCAACTTCGGCGCGGTCTGCCGCAGTCTGGAAGGGTACGACCTCGTGCTCTTCTGCTACGAGTGCGGCGGTGCCCCGCTGCGAGAGCTGCTGGGCAATGTCCGCCCCGCCGACGGCAAAAAGCCGAAGATCGCCGTCATCACCGGTGCCGAGGGCGGCTTTGCCGCCGAGGAAGCCGAGATGGCCGCCCAGGCCGGTGCCAAAACAGTCGGCCTCGGCCCCCGCATCCTCCGCTGCGAGACGGCCCCTCTGGCCGTTCTCTCCGCCGTCATGACCCTGACGGGGAATCTGGAATAAGTGCTTTACAAAACAGGAGGGACAGCCCGCAAGCTGTCCCTCCTGTTTTGTTTATAATTGGTCTGCGAATGCGAACGCCTTTTGAATTGCAAAATGATTTTTCAGTTGCTATACTGGGCTTATCAAATTTTTTTCGGGAGGACGTCGCAGTGACCGCACAGACAATGCAAATCGGGAACAGACCTTGCCGCATTTACGGCGAAGCCCATGCAGAATACCTACTGCTCCAAATGACCGGCGAACACGAGCTGCAAAGCATGGAAAGCGAGGTTACCGCTATTGCACAGCGTGCGCACCACTTTTTGTTTGCGGCTATTCCGGTGGAAAGCTGGAACGATGCACTTTCTCCGTGGAAGTCTCCTGCTGTTTGGGGGAAGCAAGGTTTCGGCGGCAAGGCTGCGGACACCTTGCGCTTTCTGACAGAGCAGGTGATCCCCACGCTGAAGCAGCGGTTTGCACTGCCGGAAAACGTCAAAATCATTCTGGGTGGCTATTCGCTGGCCGGACTGTTTGCTTTGTGGGCATCCACCCAGACTGATCTGTTCTACGGTGTCGCCGCCGCCTCGCCCTCGGTGTGGTTTCCGGGCTGGATGGAGTTTGAACTGCGGCACCCGATACAGGCACAGCGCGTTTATCTGAGCCTTGGCGACAAGGAAGAGCATACGAAAAATGCTGTCATGGCTGTGGTGGGCGATAATATCCGCACCCTGCACAGCCGGCTTATAGAGCGTGGCGCAGACTGCACCCTTGAGTGGAACAGCGGCGGGCATTTCAAAAACGCTGACCTGCGCACGGCAAAGGCATTTCAGTGGGTGATGGAGGAACACACATGACCATTTTGATTGATGCAGACGGCTGTCCGGTCGTCGATCTGACGTTGCAGATTGCAAAGCAGTTTGTCGTTCCGGTCATCATCCTGTGCGACACCGCTCACCAGATCGAGCGAGAAGGTGCGCAGACGCTGGTGTTCGACAAAGGAGCGGACAGCGTGGATTTTGCTCTCGTCAACCGGGTAAAACCGGGAGATGTGGTTGTGACGCAGGACTACGGGCTGGCCAGCATGTGTCTTGCCAAGTGCGCACGCGTGCTGAACCAGAATGGTCTGGAATACACCGCCGACAACATAGACGCTCTTATGCTGCGGCGGTATGAAAACAAAAAGCTCCTCCGTGCCGGAAAGCACCCCAAGGGGAGCCCAAAGCGGACGAAGGAGCAGGATGTCAGGTTTGCGGACACGCTTGAGAAGATTCTGAGCAAAAATTATTGATACATACTTTTGGAAGGCTGGAGAAATCCAGTCTTCTTTTTTCATGAGAAAATTGTAACATTTTTTGCAATTTGGTTGCGTTTTGAGGGGGAGTGAATCGGCCCCGTCGTTCTTTCGGCTCGTTTTCTTGCATCTGCTTTCCCGAATCTGCTATACTGAAGTCACTTTTTTAATCGGAGGCTTTCATGACAACCCTTCTTCTCCTGCGCCATTCCATCCCGGAGCGCGGCGGTTCCAGCCCCGACCCCGGCCTTTCTGCCGAAGGTCTTCAGCGGGCCGCCGCAGTCTTCCAAAATGACGCTTTCCGCACGGTCTCGCTCGTCTGGTCGTCCCCTTCGCTACGTGCGCTCCAGACCGCACAGCTGCTGGGGCTTCCCGTCCGGCAGGACACCCGCCTTGCCGAGCGCCGCACCGGCGACACGACCGGGCAGGACGCTTCGTTCTGGAAACACCAATACGAAGACCCGGACTTCAAAAATCCGGACGGCGAGTCCTTCCGTGAGGTCAGCGCCCGGATGGCAGACTGCATCCACGAACTGCTGGATTCGCTCCCGGAGGGGCAGAACGCCCTTGTCGTCTCCCACGCCGCCGCTATTTGCAGCTACTTGCAGCGCTTTTGCACCGTTGAGGTGACCGACGCCGCACAGAAGCTCCGCCGGATTACATTTCAGGGCGAAGTTCTGTTGGATGGGCACTTTTGGGAGGCTGATGGATTTGTGCTGCACATCGAAAATCGCCGCCCTGTTCTCATCCGCACCATCTAGCCGCAAAAAAGGCACCAGCCTGAGCTGATGCCTTTTGTTGGCGGAGATGGTGGGCATTCTCCCGCGGGCTAAGCAACAGCCCGCAGGGCTGATTGCTTGCGGCCTGCGGGCCGCCGCCCTGTTCTCATCCACACCATCTAGCCGCAAAAAAGGCACCAGCCTAAGCTGATGCCTTTTGTTGGCGGAGATGGTGGGATTCGAACCCACGTGCCCGATTAAGGACAAAACGATTTCGAGTCGTTCTCGTTACGACCACTTCGATACATCTCCCTATTCACTTCGCGCTTCGGAGCGGCGGGCAGAAGCTGCCAGAGCCGCTTGATAGCCCTATTATTATAACAAAGTTCCCGCTTTCCGTCAACTGGTTTTCTTCTGCGTATGCCGGGTATATTTTCAAGGGCTGTGCGGCATCCTGTGAAAAAGCAGCGGCGTCGTTGCGCCTGCACTTGACAGATGCCGTGATTTCTGGTAATGTATCCAAGCTTGGCAAAAGTTTAACGATTTAGTCCGGCAGCCTCTCCCGGCGGGAGAGGTTTTGGAATGAATGGAGCCGCCGTGGGCGGCAGAAGAGGGAAAGCAACCTATGAACAACGTCAATTTACGCAAGATCGCCGTCATCGGCTGCGGCTTCGTCGGCTCGGCGTCTGCCTTTGCGCTGATGCAGAGCAAGCTGTTCTCGGAGATCGTCCTGATCGACGCAGACCACGCCAAGGCCGAAGGCGAAGCCATGGACATCAGCCACGGCATCCCCTTTGTGGGCAACATGAAGATCTATGCCGGCACCTACGATGACATCGTGGATGCCGCCATCATCGTCATCACGGCAGGCGCAGGCCAGAAGCCCGGCGAGACCCGGCTGGACCTCGTGCACAAGAACCTGAACATCTTCAAGAGCATCATCCCGGAGATCGCCAAGCGGGAATGCCGCGGCATCCTGCTGGTGGTGGCGAACCCGGTGGACATCCTGACCTATGCCGCCATCAAGCTGTCCGGCTTCCCGGAGCACCGGGTCATCGGCTCCGGCACCGTGCTGGACACCGCCCGCCTGAAGTATCAGCTGGGCGAGCACCTGTCCGTGGACAGCAAGAGCGTCCACGCCTTCATCATCGGCGAGCACGGCGACAGCGAGATCGCGGCCTGGAGCAGCGCCAACGTCTCCGGCATCGCGCTGGACGATTTCTGCGAGATGCGCGGCCACTACAACCACGACCAGTCACAGGAGAATATCGCGGAGAGGGTCAAGAACAGCGCCTACGAGATCATTGAGAAGAAGCGCGCCACCTACTACGGCGTCGCAATGGCCGTCAAGCGCATCTGCGAGGTCATCATCCGGGACGAGAAGTCCATCCTGCCCATCTCTTCGATGATGCACGGCGACTTCGGCGTGGACAATGTCGTTCTGAGCATGCCCGCCGTGGTGGGTGCCGACGGCCTCGAAGAGCTGGTCCCCATCGCACTGAGCGAGAAGGAATCCGCTGACCTCCGGAAGTCCGCAGACACCCTGCGCGGCATCCTGGACGAATGTGGGATCTGATGCAAGCCTGAAAACGGCTCCGGCAGCTGCCGGAGCCGTTTTCTTCTGCACAAAAGCGGGCCGGTCGTTGGAATTTTCACAAAATATTACTATTTTGACGCGATTTTGTACAAACGTTCCGGAGACTTCCTGTGATATACTAATCTCACAACGAGGTCTGCGCCGCAGACCCACACAGAGAAAAAACTGAGAAGGAGTCGTATCAATGAGAGAGATCATTTCCTTGAACGAAAACTGGACCCTGTCCTTCCCCAAGGGCGACCATGTGACGGAGCAGGTCAACCTGCCCCACACCTGGAACGCTGTGGACGGCAACGACGGCAACGGCAGCTACCTGCGCACCACCGGCGTTTACACCCGCACCTTCGAGCAGCCCAAGCAGCCCCGTGAGGGCGGCCGCACCTATGTTGAGGTGCTCGCTGCTGCGCTGAGCGCCACCGTGAAGGTCAACGGTACGGTCGCCACCACCCACGAGGGCGGCTTCTCCATCTTCCGTGCCGATGTCACCGATCTGTGCCACGAGGGTGAGAACGAGCTGACCATCGAGGTCTCCAACGAGGACACCCCGTCCATGTACCCCGCTTCCGCCGACTTCACCTTCTACGGCGGTCTGTACCGCGGCGTCAACCTGATCAGCGTGCCCAATGCACACTTTGATCTGGACTACTACGGCGGCCCCGGCATCATGGTCACCCCGGTCCCCACGGAGGACGGCGGTGCAAACTTCACCATCAAGAGCTTCGTCACCAACCCCGCTGACGACCTGACCGTTCTGTACAGCATCGAGGACTGCTTCGGCCGCGAGGTCGCTTCCGCTGTCCGCGGCTCTGCCGAGACCGAAGTCACCATCTACGTGCCCGATGCACAGCTGTGGAGCATGGACGAGCCCAATCTGTACACCGTCACTGCGACCCTGCAGCGCAACAACGAGGCCGTCGATGAGATCTACGCCAACGTCGGTGTCCGTTCCTTCAAGGTCACGCCCAACGAAGGCTTCTCCATCAACGGTGTGCCCACCCCGCTGCGCGGCGTTTCCCGCCATCAGGACCGCGTGTTCGAGGGCAACGCGCTGACCCCCGAGGAGCACTATGAGGACGCCATGCTCATCAAGGAGCTGGGCGCCAACACCATCCGTCTGGCACACTATCAGCACAGCCAGGACTTCTACGATGCCTGCGACGAGATCGGTTTCGCCGTCTGGGCTGAGATCCCCTTCATCAGCGTCTTCAAGAAGGGCGAGGGCGCACACACCCACGTCATGGAGGAGATGAAGGAGCTCATCATCCAGAACTACAACCACCCCTCCATCATGTTCTGGGGCATCTCCAACGAGCTCCTGATCGGCGGCATCTCTCAGGAGCTGGTGGACACCCACCACGATCTGGAAAAGCTCTGCAAGGAGCTTGACCCGACCCGCCTGACCACCATTGCACACGTTTCTCATACCCCCGTGGACGGCCCCATGCACCACATCACCGACCTGGAGAGCTACAACCACTACTTCGGCTGGTACGGCGGCAAGATGGAGCAGAACGGCCCCTGGCTGGACAAGTTCCACGCTGACCACCCCGACATCTGCATCGGCATCTCCGAGTACGGCTGCGAGGGCATCATCAACTGGCACAGCAACACGCCGGAGTGCAAGGACTACACTGAGGAGTATCAGGCACTGTACCACGAGCACATGGCACAGGTCTTCGAGGACCGTCCCTGGGTGTGGGCTTCCCATGTCTGGAACATGTTTGACTTCGGCTGCGCTGCCCGTCATGAGGGCGGCGTGAGCGGCCGCAACAACAAGGGCCTCATCACCATGGACCGCAAGACCAAGAAGGACAGCTACTTTGTCTATCAGGCTTACTGGACCCAGACCCCGATGGTCCACATCGCTGGCCGCCGCCACGCACAGCGCGCAGGCGAGACCACCGAGATCAAGGTCTACTCCAACCAGGACACCGTCGTTCTGTACGTCAACGGCAAGGAAGTCGGCCAGCAGACCGCGCACCGCGTCTTCAAGTTCGACGTTGCTCTGAACGAAGGCTTCAACACCATCCTGGCTGTGGCCGGTGATGTGAAGGATTCCATCACCCTGGAGAAGGTCGCCGAGGAGCCCGCTTACTACACCCTGCCGGAGTTCAACGAGCGTCAGGAGGGCGTTGCCAACTGGTTCAAGCAGGTCGGCAGCTTGGATCTGGACCTCAAGGCTCCCATGGAGTTCCCGGAAGGCTACTACAGCATCAAGGACAACATGGAAGAAGTCGCCAAGTGCCCCGAAGCCTTCGCCCTCGTTGCCAAGGTCGTGAAGCTGACCACCAACTTTGATGTGAAGCCCGGCTCCGGTATGTGGGATATGCTGAAGACCATGTCCCCGGAGAATCTGGGCAACGTCATGGCTCTGCCCGATGGCTTCCTGGAAAGCCTGAACGCACAGCTCATCAAGATCAAGAAGGTCTGAGCGTTCCCCAAAGTGAAAGCCCCATAAAACCGCCCCGGCAGATGCTGTGCAGCACCTGCCGGGGCATTTTGTGTCCTGTTCGGCGGCACCTTCTTTCACACACGGCCCTCTCCGGCAGCGCAAGCGCTGCCACCTCTCCCGGAGGGAGAGGCCTTGGCAGGCCGGTGCTGGCTGTGCTGGACGAACAAGGTCTCGTCTTTGCGCAGGCTGCCGGGCTCCGCCGGAACGGGCAGCGGCTGCGCACCCTGTCCGCCCTTCCAGAGTGCCTGAGAGGGGAGAGCCGCAACGCCAAAAGCCCGCAGCGAAAGCTGCGGGCTTTTGGTGTTTCTTCGAAAAGAAAGGAGGTAAATGAGATGAATGAATAGAGGGAAATGTCGTAGAAAGTTCAGCCGCTCAGCGCTTTTTCTTGTGCTGAGCGCGGGGCTTTGCCGAGGCGGCAGAGGTCTTGGTGCTGCCGCTGGAACGCCGCTGATGAAGATACTTGGCCACCGAGGGCGCAACGATCGCAAGGATGGCCAGAATCACGATGACCTGCAAATCAGGCAGCTCATGATTGGTGTTGAACAGGGTCTGCAAAACGTTGCTCATAGAACTGTACCTTTCCGGTCCCGGCGGAACCGCTCAGAAGAGGTGGGGGTCACAGCCAGATGCTGCCGTTCTCATCCGGCTTCATGGGGGCCGCGATGACAGCATCCACGATGGTCATGGCTGCCGAGAAGCCGGTCCAGAAGGTGGCCAGATACAGCACCCCCAAAACCGGGCGCCTGGCGTAGAACTGGTGCGCCCCAAAGGCCCCCAGAATGCAAAGGCGGAGATACTTTTTCCGGTTCACCTCATGACGCTGGCGGTTTTCCTTCCAATAGAAATAATGTTCGATGGAATTCCAGATAAAACCGTGGTCGGGGTCTTTTGTCCATTGGGTATTTGCCATTGTCGTACCTCTGTCTTTGTCTCATAAAATCGGGAAAGCCGCCCACTGCGCACTTTGCCGGTGAGCGGTCTTTCCCATGGGATGTAGTTTCCGCAGAATCAGAAAGCGTGGCAGCTTGATTATGCGTTTTCAGCCATTGCCTTCATCTTGATGGCAGCAACTTCGTCCTGGATCTCAGCCATCTTCTCCTTGGTCAGGGGATAGAACTTCATGGCGATCAGGTTGCACAGCAGGCCGATCATGATGATGCCGCTGTAGCAGAAGGCGCAGCCGATGCGGAGCTTCATGGTAGCCACGTCGCCCTCAACGGGGTTGTGGTCAGCGAAGCCGCAGATGGTGAACATGACACCGGCGATCATGGGTGCGAAGGAGGAGACCAGCTTATCAACGAAGCTGAACAGGGTGCCCATCAGGCCGGGGACGTACTTGCCGGAGCGATAGACCTCGTAGTCGGCGCAGTCCGCAGTCATGGGGATGACGATGTTGCCGGAGATGCCCTGGAAGCCTGCGTAGATGATGCTCAGGCCAACATGGAGGATCAGGAAGTAGCCCCAGTTCAGGGTGCCCTTAGCGGGGTCAGAGGTCATGGTGGTGGGGTCGCCCAGCAGCCACAGGGCGATGGTCAGAGCGTTGACGACCAGACCGCCGACGGAGCCGATGATCATGGCCTTGCGCTGGCCGAACTTGGTAGCCACCAGAGAGATGGCCAGGAAGGTGACGATGACGCTGGGGATGGTGGTCAGAGCGGTCACGTTGCCCTGCAGAACGGTAGAACCGGCGATGCAGGCGAACATTGCAACGGAGACAGCGCTGGTACGGGCAGAGGAGCCCAGCTTATCGGTAGATGCAGACAGAATCAGCATCTGGATGGCGCGGTTGTTCTTCAGGGTATCCCAGTAATCCTTCAGGCCGACCTTGACCGGCTTGCCGGTGCCAAAGAACTCCGGACGGTCCTTCGGGGCGATGGCGATGACAGCCAGCAGGGTGAAGATACCGGAACCGATGGCGGTCATGACCCACAGGCTGTGGAAGAACTGGGTGGAAGCATAGCCGCCGACATCCTTGTAGCTGTTTGCCATATTCGCAAACACAACCGCCAGACCAGCGAACAGAACGGTGTTGAACACGCCGTCGAAGGAAGCGAACATGGGGCGCTGCTTGGGGTCGTTGGTCATGCAGGACTGTGCAGACTTGGTAACGACGCACTGGCAGGTGTAGCCCAGATAGTAGATCATCAGGACCACAACGTAGAAGGGGAAGCGGACTGCCTGCGGCAGCTGGTGGGTGACATGGAACAGGATGAAGCTGGTCACAGCCAGAATGATGTTGCCGATGACGATGAACGGGCGGTTCTTGCCGAACTTGCCGTTGGTCTTATCGACCATGAAGCCCACGAACGGGTCGGTGACACCGTCCCAGATGCGCATGATCATGCTCAGGGAAGAGGCCATCATCATGCCGACGCCGACCCAGCCCATCAGGTAGTAGGTAGCGTAACCCATCATCATCATGTACAGGTTGGTAGCCGTGTTGTTCAGTGCAAAGCATGCGATGCGCCACAGCGGAACGCGGTGGATGCCGTTGTGCTCGTAGTCTTTGTCGTAGTACTTATCCGGCAGACTTCTCGTTTTTGCCATTTCGTTTTCTCTCCTTAATTTGTAAACAAGGCGTTCTCCGTTTTTGCCCCGTTTGAAAACCGCACCTGCCACTGTGCGGCACATCGGGACTTTATGTCCTTATTATGAACGATATTTTGAAATTCTGTTAGTAATATTTTGAGGTAAAACAGGACGATTTTACTATTTTGAAGCAATTTTCACAACTTTCCAAAAACCTATTGGTCAAATTGCACATGGCATTGATATACTAGTACAGCACATTGCCAGTTTTCTCCGCCTGCATGGACCTGCATGGAAAAGAATATTAGGAAAGTGCGGATTTTTCCAAAAATTTTTCTAATCCCTTTCTGGGGTCTGCCATTATAATATAGGTATCACGAACCCCACCGCAGACGGCGTAAAATAAAAAGGAGAAATCACATGGCAACGAAAGCATCCCAGCGCGTCCAGCGCTATGTCAACGCAAACGGCCCCACCATCGGCACGGTGGAGCGCCGGGTCATCGAACAGGACGGCCTCTATTTCAAGGATATCGACGGCACCGGCACCGTCAGCGCCGTCAACGACTGGCGCCTTGCCCCTGAAGAGCGCGCCAAAGCCTATGTCCAGACCCTGACCACCAGCGAGAAGATTGGCCAGCTGTTCACCTCTGACTGGCGGATGGGCCCCAAGTACCCCTCGCCCCGTCTGGCTGCCAACGGCCACAAGCCTGTGGGCGATGACTCCGGCCTGCTGGATGAGGCACCGGTGGACGTTTCCGACAGCATCTTCGGCCATCAGGCGCTGCCCAGCACCTCCGACATGGTCAAAAAGTGCTTCAACCGCCACGTCATCCTGCGCGAGAACCCCACCCCCGAAGACTTGGCCGACTATCTGAACCAGCTGCAATACCTGACCGAGACCTGTGAGCATTTCGTGCCCATGCAGGTCATGTCCAACAGCCGCAACGAGAACGGCGAGGTCGTCTTCGGCATGAACGATGCCGCCGGTGTCTTCGCCACCTGGCCCGGCACTCTGGGCATCGCAGCGGCCGTCAAGGGCACCGCCCGCATCGACATTATCGACAAGTTCGCCGACACCATCCGCCGCGAGTGGAACGCCTGCGGCCTGAAGAAGGGCTACATGTACATGGCCGACTGCGTCACCGACCCTCGTTGGCAGCGCACCTTCGGCACCTTCGGCGAGGACCCGGAGCTGATCGAGGAGATCTTCGACCACCTCATCCCCGGCATCCAGGGCGGCAGCAACGGCGTCACCCCGGACGGCGTGTCCGTGACCGTGAAGCACTTCCCCGGCGGCGGTGCCCGTGAGAACGGCTTCGACCCCCACTATGCAGCCGGTCAGTGGAACATCTACGCCACCCCCGGTTCCTTGCAGAAGTACCACATCCCGGCCTTCCGTGCGGCCATCCGCCACAACGCCGAGTCCATCATGCCCTACTACTCCAAGCCGTCCGCTGAGAAGAGCGCCCCGCAGGAGGACTTCGAGGGCAACCCCATCGCGCTGAATCCCTATGGCTTCGCTTACAACAAGGTCTTCATCGACGGGATGCTCCGCAGCCAGATGGGCTTCAAGGGCTACATCAACTCCGACACCGGCATCGTCCACAACATGTGCTGGGGCGTCGATATGCTGGATGAGCCGGAGCGCATCGGCTACGCCGTCACGCAGAGCGGCGTGGACCTGATCTCCGGTCTGCTGGACAATGCGTTCGGCGAGGAGAGCTACGCCCGTGCTACCAACGGCTACTATGACACCCACGAAGTGCCCGCAGGCTTCCGGAAGGAAGACCTTGTCCTGACCGACGAGAGCCTGAACCGCGCCGTCCGCCGCACCCTGACCGAGCTGTTCCGTCAGGGCATGTTCGAAGACCCCTATGCAGACCCCCGGAAGGCTGCCGAGGTCGTGGCCACCAAGGCCGACTGGGAAGAGGCCAGCCGCGTCCACCGCGAGAGCGTCGTCCTGCTGAAGAACGACGGCACCCTGCCCCTGAAGGACGGCTGCAAGGTCTACGCCGAGGCCTTCGGCAAGAGCGCCGAGGCCGGCGAAGCTGCCACCAAGGCCCTGCGCGAGATGCTGGGCAATGTCACGCTGGTGGCCGACCCCGCCGAGGCCGATGTCGCCCTGCTGATGGTCAGCCCGCAGTCTGGTGCATACTTCAATGCAACGCCGGGCTATCTGGAGCTGGACATCTGCGAAGGCAAGACCGTCTGCAACGTGGATGAAAGCGGCAAGCCCACCGCCGAGACCCATCAGGAGACCACGCTGGTCGGTGCCAGCCGCATCCCCGGCATCGCCGAGGCGGTCCACGCACACGGCGGCAAGGTCGTTTCCAACATCAACTGCCCGCTGGCCTGGGAAGTCGGCAACATCGAAAAAGTCTCCGATGCGCTGACCGTCGGCTTCGATACCTACCCCTCCGCAACGCTGGATGTCCTGTTCGGCCGCTTTGCCCCGGTCGGCAAGCTGCCGCTGACCCTGCCCAAGGGCGACGAAGTGCTGGCCGTCAATGCAGACGGCGTCTGCATCAGCCCCAACGATGTGCCCGGCTACGCCAAGGATGCCTACATGCCCGACTGCATGAAGGACGAAAACGGCAAGGCTTACGCTTACCGTGACGCCGCCGGCAATTACTATGAGTTGAATTTCGGCCTGTCGTATTAAAATATGCGGTGGTCAGCACCTCTTTTCGGGTGCTGGCCGCCCTTTTCATGCAAGGAGAAACCAATGGCACAAACACAGAAAAAACAAGGAGATATGGGCACCGGCAGCGTCAAAAAGCTGCTGCTCCAGCTGATGATCCCGGCCGTGGTGGCCCAGATCGTCAACCTGCTGTACAACATCGTGGACCGTATCTACATCGGCCACATCCCCGGCATCGGCGCAGCCGCGCTGACCGGCGTGGGCCTGTTCACCCCCATCCTGATGCTGCTGAACGCCTTTGCGATGCTCATTGGTGCCGGTGGCGCGCCCCGCACCGCCATCGCCATGGGCCAGGGCGACAAAGACCAGGCGGAAAAGATCGTCAGCAACAGCTTCACCATGCTGCTGATCTTCTCGGCGCTGCTGACCGTCGTGTTCTATGCCGCCGCACCGGCCCTGCTGCGGATGTTCGGTGCCAGCGACGCCACCCTGCCCTATGCACTGGCGTACAGCCGCATCTACATCCTCGGCTCAGTCTGCGTCCTCATCGTGCTGGGCATGAACCCCTTCATCACCGCACAGGGCTTTGCCAAGATCAGTATGCTGACCACCGTCATCGGTGCGGTCATCAACATCGTGCTCGACCCCATCCTCATCTTCCTCTTTGGTCTGGGGGTGCGGGGTGCCGCCATCGCCACCGTGCTCAGCCAGGCTGTGGGTGCCATCTGGATCATCCGTTTCCTCACCGGCCCCAAGACCACCCTCCGGCTGAAGAAAGAGTACCTCAAGCCCGAAGGGAAGATCGTGCTGCCCGTCCTGGCGCTGGGCATCTCCACCTTCGTCATGATGTCCACCGAGAGCCTGCTCTCGATCAGCTTCAGCTCCAGCCTGGCCCGCTACGGCGGCGACGTGGCCGTGGGCGCAATGACGGTCATCACCAGCGTTTCCCAGCTGGCCAGTATGCCGGTCTCCGGCGTCTGCCAGGGCGGCCAGCCGGTGATGAGCTTCAACTTCGGTGCAGGCAAGAAAGAGCGCGTCAAGGAGGCCTTCCGTTTCCAGCTTCTGGTCTGCTTCGGCTACACGGCCATCTTCTGGGTGCTGATGATGCTGGTGCCCGGTGTGGTGGCCGGCATCTTCACCTCGGACGCCACCCTGATCCAGTACACCACCTGGGCCATGCGCATCTACATGGCCGGCATCTTCTCGCTGGGCATCCAGATCGCCTGCCAGCAGAGCTTTATGGCGCTGGGTCAGGCCAAGGTCAGCCTGCTGCTGGCCTGCCTGCGCAAGCTGATTTTGCTCATCCCCCTCATCTTCATCCTGCCGCATGTGGTCGCAGACCCGGTGTTCGGCGTCTTCCTGGCCGAGCCGGTCAGCGACATCATCGCCGCCACCGTCACCGCCGCTACCTTCTTCTCCCGGTTCGATAAGATCCTGGACAGGGGCGCAGGCAAAGTTTAAGCAACGAAGAGGAGATCTGTTATAGAAACGAACGTTCTGAACACCGACGCCGCCGGGTTCATCCCCGGCATCTGCCTGCCCGTAGACGGCGGCTTTTCCGCCTATTCGGGCGTGTAAGACTCTGTAAACGCCTGTCCGGATCGGTTCCGGCTGCCCGGCCAGGCCGAAAAAGCATCAAGTCCCATGTCTGCACCGTCACGGTGTCGGCATGGGACTTTTTCATATCCGAAGTGTATCCACCGCTGGCAAGGTGCCGCGCACTGGACTTTGTACCGGAAGGGTGCATTTCGGGCAAATTCTCATAGATATGGGTGGTCATTCGACCACGCGTGTGGTATACTCGGCTTAGTTCAACAACTCGGAATTTGGAGGTACACGATGATAATAAAAATTGTTACAATTTCACTGATGGCAGTGTTCTACATCTGCTATTTTGCAAAGCTGATTAGTCAGAAAAAGCAAGGCATAAAGACAGACCAATTAGGAAAAGGAAAAGAGGGATTTGTCAAATTTATAGAAGTAGCTCTTAAAATAATCACATATTTGCTTCCTGTAATACAGATTATCAGTATTGTGTTTTATTCGGGAACAGCACATATTGTGTTGCAATTTACAGGAGTTGTAATAACGATGTTCGGTGTACTTGCTTATTGTTTCTGTTACACAGATGAAGGAGAATTGGCGAGCAGGTGTGCAAAAAGAAGAAAAGACCAATTTGGTAACAACGGGAATCTATTCTATTAGCAGAAATCCTGCATTTTTGGGTTTTGATTTAATGTATATAGGAATATTGTTTTCGTTCTTTAATTGGTTCCTTTGCTTTGCCACAGGTTTTGCAGTGGTATTTTTTCATTTACAGATAGTCAATGTAGAGGAAGATTTTTTGATAGAAGCATTCGGAAATGAGTACCTGCAATACAAATCAAAAGTATGCCGATATTTAGGAAGAAAAAGATAAATTCCAGTTTGCCGGAGTAATGGATATGAAAATCCGAGAAGTGAATGAGAATAAAAAGCAGTTTATATCATTATTGTTATTAGCTGATGAACAGGAGAGCATGGTTGATCGGTATCTTGAAAAAGGAACTATGTATGTGCTTGAAGACAATGATGTAAAAGCTGAATGTGTTGTCACCGAGGAAGGTAATGGAATACTTGAAATCAAGAATATCGCAGTCGATCCGGAAAATCAGGGAAAGGGCTATGGCAAAGCACTAATTGATTTTCTTGCCAGTAAATATGCAGATGAATATTCTGTTTTGCAAGTTGGAACAGGTGACAGTCCATTGACGATACCATTTTATGAAAAATGTGGATTTGTTCGTTCTCACAAGATTCCCAATTTCTTTACTGACAATTATGACCACCCAATTTATGAGGGCGGTGTACAGTTGATAGATATGATATATTTGCAAAGATGTTTATAACTTCCAGTTTGCCGCACTTGTTTCCGGCAGGACAGGAATTTTTAAGAATTGAAACGTTGTGACCTCAGGACGCTCCCTGCTCTTACAAACAGTAAAAAACCAGAACGGCGCAGCTGAGCCAGCTGACAGTTCTGGTTTTCTTTCTATCCGTTCAAACGGCTGTTTTATGAAGCCTGTATGTTCCCGCTCATTGGTTCGCCAGAAGGATGGCCAAAACGGCTTTCTGGACGTGGAGGCGGTTCTCGGCTTCGGTGAAGATCTCGTCGGCGTGCTGTTCAAAGACCGCCGTGGAGATCTCCTCGCCGCGGTGGGCGGGCAGGCAGTGGAGGAGCATCGCGTCGGGCTTTGCTCCGCTCAGCAGGCCGCTCGTGACCTGAAAGCCCGCAAAATCGCGCAGGCGGCGTTCGCTCTCCGGTGTGCCGGGGGCGGTGTTCCAGGCCGCCGTCACGACCACGTCGGCGTCCTTCACGCCCTCGGCGGGGTCGGTGAGGAGGTGGAACTTCGGGCCATATTTGTGGGCAAACATCAGCACATCGGCAGCGGGGCGGTAGCCCTGCGGGCAGACGCAGCTGACGGTCATCCCGGCCAGCAGACCGCCCACGATGAGGCTGTTCGCCATGCTGCATCCATCGCCGATGAAGCAGAGCTTCTGGTCTTCCAGTGCGCCGCGGCGCTCCCGGATGGTCATCAGGTCGGCCAGCACCTGGCAGGGGTGGGCATAGTCGGTCAGGCCGTTGATGACCGGGACCCCGGCCAGCTCGGCGAACTCTTCAAGGTCGCACTGGCGGTAGGTGCGCCAGACCACACAGTCGTAGTAGCGGCCCAGCACACGGGCGGTATCCTTGAGCGGCTCGCCCCGGCCGGATTGCAGCTCGGTGGCGGCGTTCATGTAGTTGCCAAGGCCCCCCAGCTGGTACACGCCCACCTCAAAACTGGTGCGGGTGCGGGTGGAGTTTTTGGAGAACATCAGCGCCACGCTCCTGCCGTGCAGCAGCGGTGCCGTGCCTCCGGCCTTCTGCTCCGCCTTGAGCCGGTCGGCCACATCGAGGATGTGGTGCAGCTCTTCGGGGGAGAGGTCGCTCAGTTTCAGCAGATGTTTCATGCCTGTTCCTCCGGAGACTTCTGGGCCATCTCGCGCAGCACTTCGTTCAGGATGGCCAGTGCCTTCTCGACATCATGTGCCGTCAGGGTCAGGGGTGGCAGCAGGCGCAGGCGGGTCTTGGCCGTCAGCACCAGCAGGCCCTTTTCGCGGCAGGCGGCGAGGACATCCGCCGCCCGGACATCACCGAAAAATTCGATGCCCACCATCAGGCCGATGCCGGACAGGCTCTTGACCATGGGGAGCTTTGCCAAACCGGTGCGCAGCTGGACGGCGCGCTCATTGACGTTCGCCAAAAAGCCGTTGTCCATCCGGTCCACGACCACATTGGCACCGGCGCAGACCACCGGGTTGCCGCCGAAGGTGGAGCCGTGGGTGCCTGCGCCCATCCCGGCCGCGACCTTTTCGTTCATCAGCACGGCACCGATGGGCAGGCCGCCGCCCAGACCCTTGGCCAGCGTGACGACATCCGGCTTGAGGTTGTAGTGCTCACAGCACAGGAAGGTGCCGGTGCGGCCCACGCCGGTCTGCACTTCGTCCACGATGAGGACCAGGTCCCTGTCATCGCAGAGCTTGCGGACGGCCTGCACGTATTCCGGCTCCAGCGCCACGACGCCGCCCTCGCCCTGCACCAGCTCCAGCATCACGGCGCAGGTGTGGCGGTCCACCAGCTCGGTCAGGGCTTCGAGGTCGCCCGCCGGGACGTACTGGAAGCCCTCGTTGAAGGGGCCAAAGTAGTTGTGGAACACCTCCTGCCCGGTGGCGGTCAGGGTAGCGATGGTGCGGCCATGGAAGCTGTTGACCAGCGTGATGACCACATCACGGCCCTTGCCGTAGTGGTCGAAGCTGTATTTGCGGGCCGCCTTGATGGCACCCTCATTGGCCTCGGCACCGGAGTTGCCAAAGAAGACCTTGCTCATGCCGGTGCGCTTGCACAGCTTTTTGGCCAGCTTGCCGCAGGGGGCCGTGTAGTAGAGGTTGGATGTGTGCTGCAGCTTGTGGGCCTGCTCGGAAACGGCCTCGGCCCAGTCCACATCACAATAGCCCAGACTGTTGACACCGATGCCGCTGGTGAAGTCCAGATACTTCTGGCCTTCGGGGCCTTCGGCATACAGGCCGTGGCCCTTTTCCAGCGCAATGGGATTGCGGTTGTAGGTATGCAGGACATAGTCGTTGTCCCGCTTGATGACTTTTCGGAATCCATAAATTTGCTGACCTCCCTTTCCTCTATGCCAAAGGCTCCCCTACCAGGGGAGCTGTCGAGCCTAAGCGAGACTGAGAGGTTGTAGGAAGGGCAATGTTTCCTCTGTACAACCTCTCCGTCAATGCTTCGCATTGCCACCTTTCCTTGTAGGAGAGGCCTTGGCATTCCGGTGCGCACTTTTTCTTATTATACCGTTCTTCTGGAATTTGAGCAACCCTTATTCCTGATGGCTCCGGCGGTAGAAGCGGGTGCCGGAACCGCGGTCGGAGAACAGCTCCAGCAGGATGGAGTGGGGGACACGGCCATCAATGATGACGGCCTCGTGGACGCCCTGATAGATGGCATCGGCCATGCCGCCGATCTTGGGGATCATGCCGCCTGCGATGACTCCAGCGGCCTTATAGCCCTCGATCTCGGAGACTTCCACTTCGGGGATGAGGGTGGATTCGTCGTCCTTATCCCGCAGCAGGCCCGCGATATCGGTCATGGAGACGAGTTTTTCGGCCTTGAGCGCAATGGCGATCTGGGCGGCAGCGGTGTCGGCGTTGACATTGTACGCCTGGCCGAGGTCGTCCATGCCGACCGTCGCGATGACCGGGATGTAGCCGCCGTTCAGCAGATTTTCGATCAGGGTCGGGTCCACATGGATGATCTCGCCCACATGGCCCAGCTGGGGGTCCAGCTCGGTGCAGCGGAGCATCTGGCCGTCCATGCCGCACAGGCCGACGCCGCGGCCGCGCAGCTTTGCCACGAGGTCCTTGTTCACCTTGCCGGCCAGCACCTGCTGGACGATCTCCATGGTGGCGTCGTCGGTCACGCGCAGACCGTTGGCAAAATGGCTCTCCACGCCGACCTTTTTCAGCATTTCATTGATGGCCGGGCCGCCGCCGTGGACCAGCACCACCCGCACGCCCAGCAGCGTCAGGGTGACGAGGTCGTTCATGACGGCGTTCTTCAGCGTCTCGTTGATCATGGCGTTGCCGCCGTATTTGATGACCATGGTCTTGCCGTGGTACTTCTGGATGTAAGGGGTCGCCTCCGAAAACAGGAGGGCCATTTCTTCGTTCTTCATACGTTTCCTCTTCCCGCTCGATGCTCTGTTTCGAACCGCTTCTCAGGTGCGGTAATCGCCGTTGATCTTGACGTAATCATAGGTCAGGTCGCAGCCCCAGGCCTTTGCACGGACGTCGCCGGTGCCCATGTCCACCTTGACAAGGACATCGTGCTCGGCCAGCACTTTGGCGGCCTCGTCCTCGCTGTAGGGGTGGTAGGCTGCGTTCTCGCAGACGTAGACTTCCCCGGCGGCACTGGACAGCCAGACGCAGACCTTGTCGATGGAGAAGTCGCCGGGGGTGTAGCCGATGGCGCAGAGGATGCGGCCCCAGTTGGCATCGCGGCCAAAGACCGCCGCCTTGAACAGGTTGGAGCAGACCACGCTGCGGGAGACGGCGCGGGCCGTCTTCAGGTCGGGCGCATGGGTGACTTCGCAGGTGATGAGGTGGGTCGCGCCCTCGCCGTCACCGGCGTGTTCGGCACACATGTGCTCGGCAATGGCCGTCAGCGCTGCCACAAAGGCCTCGTAATCGGCGTTCTCCTCGGTGATTTCCGGGTTGCCCGCAAGGCCCGATGCCAGGATGATGAGGGTGTCGTTCGTCGAAGTATCGAGGTCCACGCTCATCTGGTTGTAGGTGCCGGGCACGACGGTCTTCAGCGCCTTTTCGAGCAGGGCGGGGGAGACGGCGGCGTCGGTGGTGTAGAAGGCCAGCATCGTCGCCATATTGGGGGCGATCATACCGCTGCCCTTGCCGATGGCACCCACGGTGCAGGTCTTGCCGCCCAGCTCGAACTGGATGGCGTACTCTTTTTTGTGGGTGTCGGTGGTCATGATGGCGGTCGCCGCATCGGTGCTGCCCTGCCCGGTTGCGGCCAACTTGGCCGCTGCGGCGGGGATGCCGCGGGCAAACGGGTCGATGACCATCGGCTGGCCGATGACGCCGGTGGAGGCGGGCAGAACATCCTCAGCGGGGATGTCCAGCGCCTTGCCCACCAGCGCACAGCACTCTTCGGCCAGTGCCACACCGTTGGCGGCGCAGGTGTTGGCGTTGCCGCTGTTGACAAGGATGGCCTGTGCATAGCCGTCCTTCAGGTGGGCACGGTCCACCTTGATGGGCGCACCGCAGACCTTGTTGGTGGTGTAGACACCGGCGGCCGCGCAGCGGACTTCCGCTTTGATGAGCGCCAGATCGTATTTTTCGTTGTGGTTGGCCCGGATGCCGCAATGGACACCGGCCGCTGCAAATCCTCTGGGCGCACAGATGCCGCCCGATACTTCCTTGTAAGACATATCGTTCTTCCCCCTATCGACCTTTCCGGCCTCGCGTGAGCGATGGCGGAGAGGTTTCACTCTAATCCTTCCGTCTCATTCAGACCCAGCATCAGGTTCATGCACTGCACGGCCGCACCGGACGAGCCTTTGCCCAGGTTGTCGAACAGCGAAATGAGCATCATCTGGTCGCCTGCTGCGTTCACAGTCAGGTACAGCTCCATCCGGTCGCTGCCGGAGAGGGCGTTGGAGTACAGGCCGTTTTCGGGCAGTGGCTCGTTCAGGGCGTGGACGGAGACCGTCGCGCCATCCTTATAATAGGCGGCGATGCCCTCGGCCACCTGCCCGGCGGTAGTGCCCGCCAGCTTCAGGTCCAGCGGAACGAGGACCTGCATCCCGGAATAGTAATTGCAGACCACCGGCACGAAGGCGGGCGTGTGGGCCAGCCCGCTGATCTTCTGCATTTCCGGCAGGTGCTTGTGGGCCAGCGTGAGGCCGTAGCTCTTGGGTGCGTCGATCTTGCTGTGGGCCGGGCGGTCCGGGTTCTCGTACTCGGCGATCATCTTTTTGCCGCCGCCGGAGTAGCCGGAGAGGCCCGTGCAGCTGAACGGATAGTCCGCCGGGGCCAGCCCCAGCTCGACCAGCGGCCGCGCAATGCTGATGAAGCCGCTGGCGTAGCAGCCGGGCACGGCCACCCGGCAGGAGTTCTGGATCTTCTCTTTCTGGCCCTTCAGCTCCGGGAAGCCATAGTCCCATGCCGGGTCGGTGCGGAAGGCCGTGGAGGTATCCAGCACCTTGACGTCCGGGCGGAGCAGGGGCATGACCTCTTTGGAAGCCGCATCGGGCAGGCAGAGGAAGGCGAGGTCTGCGGAGTTGATGACGCTGGCCCGCTCGTTCACGTCCTTGCGGCCCTCGGCGGAGATGCTCAGAAGCTCGATCTCAGGCCGGGCCGCCAGACGGTCCGCGATGCGCAGACCGGTGGTGCCGGAGGAACCGTCGATAAAAACTTTCACGCTCATGCGTTGTTCGCCTCCCATGCGTCCACCTGTGCAGATGCCAGTGCGATCTGATTCTTCACGCTTGCCTCGGAGGGGCCGCCATAGCTGGTGCGGCCCTCGCAGCACTTGACGAGGTCGATGGCATCGTAGATATCGTTCTCAAACAGGCTGCTGTAGCCCCGGAACTCGTCCAGCGTCAGCTCTTCGAGGGTCTTGTCTTTGCTGATGCAGTCGGAGACCATGCAGCCGGTCAGCTTGTAGGCATCGCGGAAGGGCATTCCCTTTTTGGTCAGGTAATCGGCGCAGTCGGTGGCGTTGATGAAGCCCTTGGCCGCAGCGCGGCGCATGTTGGCGGGCAGGGTCTTCATGGTGTCCAGCATCGGGGTGACCGTCTTCAGGCAGAGGTCGAGGGTATCGACGGCGTCGAAGACGGCCTCCTTATCCTCCTGCATATCCTTGTTGTAGGCCAGCGGGATGCCCTTCATCATGACGAGCAGAGTGTTCAGGTCGCCGTAGACGCGGCCGGTCTTGCCGCGGATGAGTTCGGTGACGTCCGGGTTTTTCTTCTGCGGCATGATAGAGGAGCCAGTGGTGAAAGCGTCGTCCAGCTCGATGAATTTGAACTCCCAGCTGCACCAGAGGATGATCTCCTCCGACAGGCGGGACAGGTGCATCATGCAGGTGGAGATGGCAGCGGCCAGCTCGATGCAGAAATCGCGGTCGGACACGCCGTCCAGGCTGTTGGCGCAGGGTGCGGCAAAGCCCAGCTTCTCGGCGGTGAAGGCGCGGTCCAGCGGGTAGGTGGTGCCGGCCAGCGCGCCGGAGCCCAGCGGGCACTGCGCATCCATGCGGGCCGTGGCATCCTCAAAGCGCTGCAGATCGCGCAGCAGCATCCAGGCATAGGCCATCAGCGCGTGGCCGAAGGTGATGGGCTGGGCGCGCTGCAGGTGGGTGTAGCCGGGCATGACGGCGGCGGTGTTCTCCGCCGCCTTCTTGCAGATGACCCGGACCAGATCGACGATGCGGCCCTGCAGCATCCGGCTGTAGTCGCGCAGGGTCAGGCGGATGTCCAGCGCCACCTGATCGTTGCGGCTGCGGCCGGTGTGCAGGCGCTTGCCGGCGTCGCCGATGCGGGCGGTCAGGGTCTGCTCCACGAAGGTGTGGACGTCCTCGGCGTTGGGGTCGATCTCCAGCTTGCCGCTGGCCAGATCGTCGGCAATGGAAGCCAGACCGTTGAGGATGTCCTCACAATCCTGCTCGGAGATGATGCCCTGTTTGGCCAGCATGGTGGCGTGTACGCCGCTGCCCCGCATATCCTGTGCGATCATCCGCTGGTCAAAGCGGATGGAAGAGTTGAAATCATTGACGCGCGAATCGACCGCCTTGGAGAAACGGCCTTTCCAGAGTTGTTCTGCCATAGTTACTGTTCCCTTTATCTCGATTGTAACACATCTATTTATAACGCGGTCCTTCGTACAACCTCTCAGTCGGGCTTACCCTCTCCGTCAGCGCTCACGCGCTGCTACCTCTTCCAAAGTGAGAGGCATTGGCATGTCGGGAAGACATTCCTTCGTCCAAAACCGGCCGAGGCGCTGTTCACCTTGAGAACGGAGCGATGTATTTTACGAACCGCAGCGGTTTTTCAGCCTGCTCAGGCATTCCCGGTCTGCCAAAGGCTCCCCCTTTGGGGGAGCTGGCGAGCGAAGCGAGACTGAGAGGGCGCTAAAAACGGCAAAGCCGCCGCAGGGGAAAACGCTCCTGCGGCGGTGCCGCCGGCAACTCTGCCGGTCTTGGAACCGCTGTGTGAAAGTGTAGAAAACACACAGCGGGGAAAGTTGGCTTCGTTCGGCCGCTTAGTCCTCGACCTTCGGCCAGCTCTTGGACAGCTTTGCGCGCTCCTTGATGGACAGGCCGAACAGGTTGATGAAGCCTGCTGCATCGGCCTGGTTGTAATCCTCGTCCTCGCCGAAGGAAGCGGTCTGCTCATCGTACAGGGTGTACGGAGAGGTGACGCCTGCGTTGATCATGTTGCCCTTGTAGAGCTTCAGCTTGACGTCGCCGGTCACGGTCTTTGCCAGGCTGTTGGCGAAGGCATCCAGAGCCTCGCGCAGCGGAGTGAACCACTGGCCGTTGTAGACGATGTCGGCATACTTCTGCGCCAGCTGCTCCTTGAGGTGTGCGCTCTCCTTGTCGAGGGTGATGGTCTCCAGCACATTGATGGCCTTGTACAGGATCGCGCCGCCGGGAGTCTCATACACGCCGCGGCTCTTCATGCCGACCAGACGGTTCTCAACGATATCCAGCAGGCCGATGCCGTTCTCGCCGCCGACCTTGTTCAGGTACTCGACCAGTTCCACAGCGCCCATCTCCTTGCCGTCAACGGCGGTGGGGATGCCCTTCTCGAAGTGGAGGGTGAGGTAGGTCGGGGTGTCGGGTGCCTGCTCCGGGGAAACACCCAGCTCCAGGAAACCAGGCTTGTTGTACTGCGGCTCGTTGGCGGGGTTCTCCAGATCCAGACCCTCGTGGCTCAGGTGCCACAGGTTCTTGTCCTTGGAGTAGTTGGTCTCGCGGTTGATCTTCAGGGGGATGTTGTGTGCCTCGGCGTAGTCGATCTCCTCGTCACGGCTCTCGATGTCCCACTCACGCCAGGGAGCGATGATGGCCATATCGGGGCAGAGGGCCTTCAGGGTCAGCTCAAAACGCACCTGGTCGTTGCCCTTGCCGGTGCAGCCGTGGCAGATGGCGTCTGCGCCTTCCTTGATGGCGATGTCGGCCAGAGCCTTTGCGATGCAGGGACGTGCGAAGCTGGTGCCCAGCAGGTAATCCTCATACTTTGCGCCGAACTTCAGGGTGGGGAAGATGTAGTTCTCGATGAAGTCCTTCTTCAGGTCCAGAACGTACAGCTTGGAAGCGCCGGTCTTCTTGGCCTTCTCTTCCAGACCGTCCAGCTCCGTGCCCTGGCCCACATCGCCGGAGACGGCGATGACTTCGCAGTTGTTGTAGTTTTCCTTCAGCCAGGGAATGATGATCGAGGTATCCAGGCCGCCAGAGTAGGCCAGAACGACTTTTTTGATGTTTTCCTTTTTCATGATGAACGCTCCTTTGTTTTCATGCTTACACTTTTGTCTTTTTGCACCGGGCGTCCCTCCCGGTGCGCTCGATCTCTCGGTTGCTTATCACGCTTTTTATTATACGCGGCGCGGCTTTTCCGTCAATGCGGAAAACCGCCAAACCTTCTGCCCTTTTCCAGTGCCGTTTGTGGCACTTTGCATGTTTATGCAAATATTTTATTATTTATGCAAATTTTATGCAGTTCCGGTGTATATATTCTGACACATTCTGAAAGCCGTTTCATCCGTCCTGCCGGGCAGATGCCAAGATTTCAGCACCGCTTTCCGAAACGCAGAAGAGCCCCGGCAGATGCCGGAGCTCTTCGTTTCGTTTCATTCTGTTTTTCCGTATTTGCAGAGCACAGCCTGCGTCTGCTCTGCCGTCACCCTCCGGACGGGGGCAGGCTTTTCGTTGCCGGTGCGCAGCGCCAGCCACCAGGTGGACAGGCCCAGCCAGCCGAATTTATACGCCGTGTGCGGGGTGCGGCCCACGCAGGAAAAGCCCAGCTGCGCATGGATGCGCTCGCTGGCGGGGTTCGGGTCGGCCACGAGTGCATAGACGTTCCAGTAGCCGCAGGCGGCCAGCAATTCCAGCAGTGCGCGGTAGAGCAGGGTGCCCACCCCGCAGCCGCGGGCATCCGGGGCGCAGTAAATGGTGCTCTCCACCGACCAGTCGTAGGCCTCGCGCGGGTGCCAGCGGTGAGCGCAGGCATAGCCCAGCAGCCTGCCGTCTGCGTCCCGCGCCAGCAGCAGCGGGGCCACCTTCAGGGTGTTATCCACCCAGTCCTCGTATTCTTCCAGTGTGGAAGGCGTGACCTGAAACGTTGCGGTGTGGTGCAGCACATACCAGTTGTACAGTTCCAGAATGTCCTTTGCATCGGCGCGGGACGCCACCGAGAGGCGGGGGAGGTTCTTCTCCTCCCACCCGGCGCAGAGGGCTTCCTTTTTCGCTTTTGGCAGCTTTTTCAGGGCCGCTTCCCGGCGCAGCGCCGCCGACCGGTCCGCGCACCGTTCCAGATAGGCGAACCGCTCCGCCCCCATGGCCCGTGTGGCCTTGGCTCCCCTGCCGGTCTTGTGAGCGTGCAGGCGGGCACCGGGGTCGTTCGTCCAGCCCGTATAGAGCTGACCGCCCGCGCACCGCACCATATACACGTAGGCCCGCTCTTCGGTCTCTTGTTCGGTTCCTGCGCTCATGTTACAGTCTCCCGTTGTTTTTCAGTACCTGACGGCAGGCTGCAAGAGCCGTTTCCTTATCCTTGGCCGTGATGAGGAAGCGGCTGGCATGGCAGAAGCTGATGCCCTCGATGCCGCTCTTCTGTTCGATGACCTCCTGCGGCTGGCCCGCCCAGGACTGCGGGAAGGGCAGCTTGGGCTTCTTGGTCTTGTGGTCGGTCACGCACTGGGCGCTCCACCCGCCGCGCTGGCTGGGGTAGACCACGAACAGCGCATCCGTCCGGTACAGACCGTTTTTCCAGGGCAGGTAACAGGGCAGCACGACGATGCCGTCGCGGGAATTTTTGTAAGCCTGCTGGACTTTCTCGTCGGCGCGGTTCACGGCATTTGCGCTGTCGAGCTGGTGTTCCAGGATCTGCTTTGCCACGGCCACGGCCTTGCAGAAGCAGGTATCCTGATCTTCCTTCGAATCCCACACCGGGTTAAAGAAGCCGATGGCGTCGCACAGGCTGTTCTGCTCGCCGGTGTTGTCGTTCAGGTCCAGCGGCTGGATGAAGTTTTCATCAATGAGCCGTGCCTGCCGCTCACCGACCAGCCCCGGCCCCAGCACCCGCCACAGCAGACCGAAGGCCGCATAGGGGACGCCGTTGGGGCGGGTCTCGCGCGGCTCCTGATGGTGGTCGAACATACCGAAACCGATGTCGTACACGATGCCGTCGAAGTCGTCCGGCACCACAAAGCCGCGGGTAATTTTGATATCCGGCCGGACGATCTGCAGCAGCGCGGTGGCAAACACGTCGTCTGCATGGAACTTGCCAGCGTGTGTAAAACCATTTGCGGGAATTTTCATATCTGTACCTCATTCTCAACAGTGTCTTTGAGGACAGTATAGCACATTCTGCGGAGCGGGACAAACCTTGCTTTCCTCTTTCTTCTATTGTATTGCATATTGCAGTACATCGTGGTACAATAAAAGCAATAGGAGGTGATCTTTATGTCCGCAAAAACCGCAAATGTCACCGCCCGCATCCAGCCGGAGATCAAGGAGCAGGCCGAAGCCATTCTTTCTCAGCTTGGCATTCCCGTTTCGGTCTTCATTGATATGGCGTACCGTCAGGTCATCCTGCGGGACGGCATTCCATTTTCGCTGGACCTGGCCACCCAGCTCCCCACCCGCGATGCTCTGAGCCGTGACGAATTTGACGCCATGATGCAGACCGGCCTGGACCAGGCCAGGCGCGGAGAATCTTCCCCTTTGAACGAAGCCTTTGCCCGGCTCCGCGCGGAGATCTGAGCCATGGAGGAATATACTGTCGCGCTCACCCCGCAGGCCGAACAGCAGCTCCGTGCCATCGTCCACCATATCGCACATGAACTTCTGGAACCCGAAACCGCAGATGCACTCCTGACCGCATTGGAACAGGCTATGGCTTCTCTAAGACTTCTGCCTCAGCGGGCACCCCTTGTCGAAGAAGAACCCTGGCATTCACAAAACATCCGGAAACTTCTGTGCCGAAATTTTCTGATCTACTTCTGGCCGGATCCCGACTCGCATCGGGTCCAGGTCCTCGCCGTCATCTATGGACGGCGTGACCAGCTGAACCAGCTGCGAAACCTGAAAATGAAGCTGTGATAAACACAAAAAGGCCCCGGAAACGGCAAGTTCGCCGCTCCGGGGCTGTATTTTTTACTTTTTCCGGCTGTTCGTCTTGGTCACCGCTCTGGTCGTGGTCTTTGTCACGGCCGTGGTGGGCTTGACGGCGGGGGAGAGGTTCGGCTTTCTGGTGAGGGCCGTGGTGGCGGCAGGCTCGCCGAGGGCCAGCACCTCGCTCAGTTCTTTCTGAACGGTGTCGTTGTTGGCATCGGTCACGGCCAGAACGTCGGCATAGAACTGCTCCATCTCCTCAAAGGTGGAGAAGGTGGCGACGTACATCTGGTTGCCCATGGCACCGGAGAGGGCGTCGGGGATGCGGTCCACCATCCGCATGTTGGCCTGATACTTCTGCATCAGCTGCTCGTGGCTGTACACGAAGTGCTTGCCGTCGCGGCGGCCCGCAAACGGGCAGTAGTAGTGCTCGCCCACCGGCATATCGGTGCCGCCGAAGGCGATCATATCGGCCCAGATCTTGTACACGTTGGTGGAGCGCGCAAAGTTGATCATGTCGGGCGTGAAGCCGCCGCAGGGGCGCATGTTGACTTCCAGCGCCACGATCTGGCCCTTCTGGCCCATGCTGGTCTGATCTTCCGTCATCCGGAAGAACTCGAAGTGGACGAAGCGGCTCTTGACGCCGAAGCTCTTGACGGCGGCACGGCCTGCGGCGCGGGTATCATCGGGCAGGTCCTTGATGATGTAGTAGATGGAGTTGTCGTCGTTGTTCACGATGTCCATGATGGACATCGGGCTGACGTTGCCCGCCTCAAAGATGGGGTTGCCGCTGCCGTCGATGATGGCATCGTAGCTGTTGACCTCGGCGCGGACGAACTCCTCCATGATGTAGGAGACGTCGGCATGGTGTGCGCTCTTGTAGGTCAGGAAGGCGCGCAGCTCCTCGTCATCGGAGAGCTTGTGGGTGTCGGACGCACCGACGCCGTTGTCCGGCTTGACGACGACCGGGTAGCCCACCTCGTCGATGAACTTTTTACAGCCCTCGAAATCGTCCACCATGTGGTAGCGGGCGGTGGCGATGCCGGCCTTCTGGTAATACTCCTTCATCTTGCTCTTGTACTTGATGCGGGGCATATCCTCGGTCTGGAAGCCGCTGGTGATGTGGAAGTCGGTGCGCAGGGCGGCGTCGCGTTCCAGCCAGTATTCGTTGTTGGATTCCAGCCAGTCGATGCGGCCATACTTGAAGGCAAAGAACGCCACGGCGCGGTAGACCTCGTCGTAATTTTCGAGGCTGCCGACCTTGTAGTATTCGTTCAGGCTGGCCTTCAGCTCCGGCTTCAGCTCATCATACGGCTGGTCGCCGATGCCCAGAACGTTCATGCCGTTGTTTTTCAGCTCCCGGCAGAACTGCCAGTAGTTCGTCGGGAAGTTCGGAGAGATAAAGATAAAATTGCTCATGGTGTCTTGTTGATTCCTCTTTCTTTTGATACGCTATACTTTCCACCCATCCCTCTGCGAGGGGCGTTCAGCCCAGAATGTAGGGCATATAATACGCAACCTGCTGATACCACCAGTTCCAGTCGTGGTTGACATCGTGGCCCCACAGGTCTACCCAGATGGGGATGTGCTTGGCCTCAAAGATGCGCTTGAGATACCAGGTGGTGTCCGGCTGCTCCCAGTCGCCCTGACCGCAGCAGATGACGGCCTTCTGGTTCCGGAACAGCTCCATATAGGGGTGGTTTTCCGGGAAGTTGACCATGTAGTCCACCGGGGAGTTCATATAGACCAGCTCATCCATATAATCGCCGAAGCCGTAGTGGGCAGTGTAGATGCCGCTGAGGGCCAGACAGCCGCAGAAGATGTTCGGGAAGCGGAGATACAGATTGACGGCATGGGTCGCGCCCAGACTGCATCCAAAGGCGATGACGCCCGGTTCGTCGTTCCAGCCGTTCCGCTCACGGGCGATGTGGCGGATCTTGGGCACGGCTTCCTCCACGATGTAGCGGATCCACTGCTCATAGCGGCGGATGCGCCAGTAGGGGTCGCTGTTCGTGTCGGACCAGGTCTCCTTGTCGATGGTGTCGATGGAGAGGACCATCACCTGGCCGGACTCGATCCACGGGGCCAGCGTATCGGCCATGTGGAAGTCCTCGAAGTCAAAAAACCGGCCATCCTGGCAGGGGATGTAGAGCATCGGCCGGCCGGCGTGGCCGTAGACCTTGCACTCCATCTCGCGGCCGAGCGCGGGGCTGTAATCCTTAAAATACTGCATTTCCATCGTGGGTCCCTCCTTATAATCGGGTCGTCGGGTCAATCCAGTTCGTACATCAGAGTATGGATCATGAACGGCAGCTGCTTTTCCCAGCTGGCTTCGCTGTGGGTGCCGCCGGGCACCAGACGGGCGGTCAGGTGGATGCCGCGGATCATGACCTTGCTGCACATGTCGGCAAAGCCCTTGCGCATCCCCTCGTGGTTGCCCATCTCGCGGGAGCCGTAGTCCATGTAGAGCACGGTGCCCGGCTCCAGCTTCGCGCGGCCCAACAGACCGCTGAGCTTTTCCGGCGAGACCCAGAGAGACGGCGACAGAGCCGCCGCACGGCCAAAGACATCGTTGTGGTTCAGCAGGGCGTACATGCTCATCAGACCGCCCATCGAGCTGCCGCCGATAAAGGTGTGCTCCCGGTCGGGCAGGGTGCGGAAATTGCGGTCGATGAAGGGCTTGAACCGGTGGATGAACCAGCTCATGGTCGCAGCCCCCTTGCCGTCAAAGTGGCCGTAGGTCGGATCATCGAAACGGTAGGGCGAATACTCCACCAGACGCTCGTTGTTCGGCCCGGCGTTGCACTCGACCGCCGCCACGATGAGCGGCGTGTCGGTGTAGTCCAGATAGTTTGCCAGCCCCCAGCTCTTGCCGAAGGTGGCGTCTTCGTCAAAAAAGACATTCTGGCCGTCGAACATGTACAGCACCGGATACCGGCGGTCCGGGTCGGCTTCGTACATGGTGGGCAGATAGACATAAACACGGCGCTGCTCGGTGCCGTTGACAGCGGGGTAGCTGACGCTCCATTTCTTGATCATGGTCCTGGTCCCTCTCAATCCTCTTACTCTATGCTTAGTCTAGCACCATCCCGGCAGAATTGCAATTCTGAACCAAGACCACAAGGGCAGATTGCGCTGCAAAGCGCCTGAGCGGTTGATACAGCAAACGCCGCCCGGTGAGCTGCCGGACGGCGCTTGCGGAACTCAGAACAAGGAAAGAAACTTGCAGCTTAGTACTTCTTCTCCACCGGAACGATCCAGCCCTTGGTGTCGGGCAGCTTGCCCCACTGCATCCCGGTCATGGTGTCGTACAGCTTCTGGGTGACAGGGCCGATGTTGCCGTCGCCGATGTAGGCATGCTCGCCCTTCCAGACCAGCTCCTTGACCGGGGAAACGACTGCGGCAGTGCCGGTGCCGAAGACCTCTTCCAGCTTGCCCTCACGTGCAGCCTGCATGATGTCAGCGATGGCCAGCTTGCCCTCGATGACCTCATAGCCCCAGTCCTTCAGCAGCTCGATGCAGCTGCGGCGGGTGACGCCGGGCAGAACGGTGCCCACGGTGGCGGCGGTGTAGACCTTGCCGTCGATCTTGAACATGATGTTCATGCTGCCGACTTCCTCGACGTACTTCTTCTCCACGCCGTCCAGCCACAGCACCTGGGCATAGCCCTGCTCCTCGGCCAGCTCACCGGCCTTGATGGAAGCAGCGTAGTTGCCGCCGCACTTGGTGAAACCGGTCAGGCCGGGAGCGGCACGGATGTACTCATCTTCGACATAGATGCGGACGGGGTTGATACCCTCTGCATAGTAAGCGCCCGACGGTGCGCAGATGATGCAGAAGATGTAGTGCTTGGAAGCATGAACACCCAGGCCCACATCGTTTGCAAACACGAAGGGGCGGATGTACAGGGAAGTGCCGTCTGCATGGGGCACCCAGTCACGGTCCACATCCACCAGCGCCTCAACGGCCTGGATGTAATCCTCGACCGGGATCTTCGGGATGCACAGACGGTCGGCAGAATCCTGCATCCGCTTTGCATTGCAGTCCGGGCGGAACAGCTGGATGGTATCGTCTGCGGTGCGGTAAGCCTTCATGCCCTCAAAGATCTCCTGTGCGTAGTGGAACACGACCGTCGCCGGGTCCAGCGAGAACGGAGCATAGGGGACGATACGGGCATCGTGCCAGCCCTCGCCCTCGGTGTAGTCCATGACGAACATGTGGTCGGTAAACTTCTTGCCGAAGCCGAGCTTGGTCTCATCCTGCGGCTTCTCTTTCGGACAGGTCGTCCGGGTGATCTTGATATCCAACATGATAATTTTCCCTCTTTTCTGATCTCACACAGCTGACACACGCGGCTCCCTCCGCGCTTTCCAGATGTCAAATGTTGTTTTCTATTATAATATCATGAACGCATTTTTCAAGGAATCAAAAAATCTTTCATGTTTGGGGGCTGTAAGTTGTCGCAAATTGTGATATTATTTTGTGAGCAGCCCTCTCCGTCATTGCTCACGCAATGCCACCTCTCCCAAAGGGAGAGGCTTTGGCATGTCGGGCAGAGTGCAAGATCGCCTGCGGCTCCCATAGCCGTGGGCCCTGTCCCCATTGGCAGCTCTTGTCTGCCTCTTTTGCGGAGCCCGGATGTTTCCGGGCCGCTCCACCTTCTTCATTTTCTACGATCAAAACCGTCCTGCCAATGGCTCTCCCTTCGGGAGAGCTGGCGCAAAGCGCCTGAGAGGGCAGGGACGCGGACAGAAAGGATACCTTATGATAAACGGCGTCATTTTTGATATGGACGGCCTGATGTTCGACACCGAGCGGATGTGGGCCACATTCTGGGAACCGGCTCTGGCGGCACTGGGGCTTCCTTATAAAGAGGGCCTCAGCGAGGCCGCGCGGGGCACCGCAGGCGAAACTCTGCGGAATGTCGTGCGCCAATTCTACGGACAGGACTGTGATGCGGCCGCCATCGTGGACAGCCTGCACGCGGTGGCCGACAAGGCGTTCCAGAAACCGGTGCCCAAAAAGCCGGGTCTGGACGAACTGCTGGCCTGGCTGGACGAGCAGCACATCCCCATGGCCGTGGCGTCTTCCAGCCGGATGGACGTCATCCAGCGCAATCTGGACAACTGGGGGATGCGCTCCTATTTCAGCGTCCTCGCCTCCGGCCAGCAGGTGACCCGCTCCAAGCCCGACCCGGAGATCTTCCTTCTGGCGGCGGAGAAGCTGGGCGTCGCGCCCGGACACGCCCTTGTGCTGGAGGACAGCTACAACGGCGTCCGCGCCGGAGCCGCCGGGGGCTTTGTCACCGTGATGGTGCCGGACCTGCTGCCCGCCGACGCCGAGATGCGCCGCCTGTACACCGCCGAGTGCCGGAGCCTGTTCGAGGTGCTCGATGGCCTCAAGGCGAACCGCTGGTAATGTGATACGCAAAAACACCCGTTGGCCCTGTCATGGCGGCAGGAACAGCGGGTGTTTTTTGCTGCCTGTGCAGACCGAAATGGGAAGCCGCACAGGCAATGGAGAAAAAAGAAGGTATCTTGGAGTAGCTCTCTGGTATGGTATCCCAGATAAACTCAGTGGAATAGTGCGAGGATCTTGGGGATCTGAGTAGACAGACCGGAAATGGTCATGATGACGGCGAAGATGTAGCTGATGGTCATGCAGATGCGCAGACCGGTGGGCTTCTTATAGCCCACGCTCAAATCATCACGCCAGATCATCAGCAGCATGAACAGACCACCAAAAGGCGTAGCGATGGAGGTGGCGATGTTGGCCATCAGGATCAGCTGGGTAGGGGAACCGCCGTAGCTGTAACAGACCACCATGGCAAAGGCCAGGCAGACCAGGCAGCCAATGCGGATGAACTTGCTCTCCAGGCTGACGTCCTTGTCAAGACCGGCACCCAGCAGCACCATGCCGCGCTGGGTATTGGCCAGCAGGGAAGAGAAGCCTGCGCCCAACAGGGCCAGACCCATGATGTAGCGGGCACTGCCGCCCATGATGGGCACCAGCATCTCTGCCAGCTGGGCCGGGGCCTTGATGCTCAGCCCCTGCGGGTGCAGCACGACGGCACCCACCAGCACGATGGCACCGGAAATCAGGGAGACACTGACGATGTGAGTGATGGCATCCGTCAACATAACACCATTGAACAGATCGTCTTTCTTCCACTTTTTCTCTTTGCCAAGGTAAGTGCCGTAAATACCAGCAGTCACAGCGGCATTGGTGGAAATGAAAGCCAGTGCCGTGCTGAGGGAGCCTTCCGGAATCTTGAAACCGAACATTCCCTGTGCCAGTCCCTGAGGGTCCGGGCCGCCGACACCCACCAGCGTGGCATAGAACGCCACGATCATCAGGACGATGCAGAGGGTAATGATCTTTTCGACCTTGGAATAGACGTTCTTGGCAAAGTACATGTACACCACGACCGCGATCATGATGACGGAGCCGATCTTCCAGTCGATGCCGAAGATGAGGTTCATACCGGCACCGGTGCCGGAGATGTTGCCCATCGTGAAGAACAGGCAGGAAAGGAACATGGCGCAGCCCACGATGCCGGAAGCCACCGGGCCGTAATACTTGCGGATGGCGTGGATGGTCGGCATCCCGGTCACGATGGCCAGACGGTTGGTGACCATCATAAAGGTGATGCCCATGAAAATGATGGGGAAGAACAGCCACATCAGGTCGTAGCCATAGTTTGCGCCGATCATCGAGGCTGTTGTCACGGCACCGGGGCCGATTACGATGCCTGTCGCGATCAGACCAGGGCCAATGCGCTTGAGCAGGTCTTTCAATGGCAGACGCTTCACGTCTGAGCCAAAGGCAGGAGCGGACGCCGACATCCCGGCCGACATCGTTGCATTGTTCTCGCTCATGATAAAGCCTTCCTTTTATTCTTAAAAAAGAGGGTGCTGCACTGATGAGGTCATCAGGCAGCACCCGGAGTATGATCCGACCCTCCGTAGCAGCTTCGCACATCGCTGCTGCGGGAATGGGGGTTATCTTACTTGTACTGCTCCATATCCACTGCAGGGAGCTGGCTGCGCTCCAGACCCAGAGCGACCCAGTCCTTCTCCTCCTGGTTCAGGGGCAGAACGGGCTTGCGCATCAGAGCGCTGGTGAAGATGCCGCGCTGCTTCAGAGCTTCCTTCAGGCGGGCATGAGCCTCACCGGAGGGCTGGCCGCCGCCGTAGATGGCCTGAGAGATGTGGTAGATGCGGTTGGACCAATCCTGTGCTTCCTTCAGAGTGTGCTTGTCAGGATTCTTGAAGACGTCCCATGCCGGGCAGATCAGCTCAGGCACACAGCCTGCGAAGCCGATCAGAGCGCCGTCCATGCCGGGGAACCAGGAGACGCACAGGGTCTCGTCGTGGCAGGTGATCAGGCTGATATCGGGGCACTCCTGACGGAGCAGGCGGACGTCATGCTCGTAGATGGAGGTGACGCGGGTGCCCATCTTGATGCACTTGACGTGGTCGATCTCCTTGCACATCTTAATCAGGGTCTCAACCGGGTAGAAGGCCTTGGAGGTTGCGGGATACAGGTGGATGATGATGTCGATGTCAGCACCCTCAGCAACATCCTTGACATACTCGAAGGGAGCGTTGGGGTTCATGCCGAAGCGCAGCCACATGTGCGGGGGCATCAGCAGGATGCCGTCTGCACCAGCTTCCTTGGCTTCCTTGGCCATGGCGATGGACTCGGCGGTGTTCTCGCAGTTGACGCCAGAGATGATGGTCATCACGTCGCCGCACTCCTCAGAGCAGATCTCGACGACACGCTTGCGCTCGGCACGGGTCAGGCCGGTGATCTCACCGGTGTGGCCGTTGCAGACCAGACCTTCGATTCCCTTGCCGTAGAAGCTCTTGATCCAGCGCAGGTAAGCACGGAACTCCGGCTCGTTGATGGAGTAATCGTCGTTCAGAGGAACGGACACAGCGGGGAAGATGGTCTTGAACGTTTTAACCTTAGCCATAATGAGAATCTCCTTTTATCAAAAATCAATGTTGTGTTGGTTTTCGTTCCGGATCGCAGAAGCTGCTTTGGAGATCATCTCGCGCGCCGATGTCTTTGGGCTTTGTTCTGCAATCGTTTGTTTTCTGTGACTCTGTTATACCACGTGTGCAAGCCCCTCGTCAACAAAAACCAGCCTCCCTGCAAAGTTTTGCATACCGCCTGCAACGCCTTGCACAATTTGATATTTTCAGCATTTTCAAGCTCGAATTTTGTTCATTTTGCCAAGCATCATCTTGACAGGCGTTCCTTTTCCAGCTTCTTGATTTTTTGTTCCGCCAGGATTACAATAGGGGTGTCCGGGATACTCCTGGCTAAGAATCTTTACAAGTTGTGCAAACGTTTGCATCCGGAACAGAAAGGAGAGCTGCTTCATGGCGACCCTGAAAGACGTTGCGCAGAAAGCGTGTGTGGATGTCAGCACCGTTTCCCGCGCCTTAAACAATACCTCTTATGTTCACCCGGAGACCAAAGCCCGCATCGTGGCTGCCGCTAAGGAGCTGGGCTACCGACCCAATGTCATGGCAAAAGCGCTGCGGCAGGGACGGCGGCACACCCTGGGGGTCATCGTGCCCCGGCTCCACCTGACCCTGTTCTCTGAGATCCTGCCGGGCATCGAACACGAAGCCGAACGGCTGGGGTATTCCACCCTGATCTCCACCACCGACGATGACCCCCAGCGGGAAAAAAGCTGTCTGGAACGGATGCAGAACAGCTTCGTGGACGGCATCATCATCACCGGCACCGGGCGCAACAACCGGCTGCTGCGCAGCATCCAGGCCAGCGGCATCGCTGTCACCCAGATCGTGCGGTGTCAGGAGCCGCGCATCAGCAGCATCGTAGCCGACTACGAAGCCTGCGGCCGGAGCGCCGTGGACTATCTCTATTCCAAAGGCTGCCGCCGCATCGCGCTCATCGCCGGTTACTCCCACCAAAGCCCCTTCAAAGGCCGGTACGAGGGCTACTCCAAGGCCATCGCCGCCCACGGGCTGGAGGAGATCCTTGCCGAATCCACCCAGCCGGTCAACAGCTTTGAGTATGGCTATGAGTGCGCCAACCAGCTTCTCCGGGACGAGCCGGAGCTGGATGCCATCTTGGCCCCGGTGGATCTGCAGGGGCTGGGCGTTCTGCGTGCCCTGAAAGAACAGGGCATCCGGGTGCCGGAGCAGGTCAAGGTCATCAGCATGACCGGCCACGCCATCGGCGAGATGCTGGAAACCAGCATGACCTCCATGGAGATGCCTGCCTTTGAGATGGGCGAAAAAGCCGCCCAGCTGACCATTATGGAGATCGAAAGCCCCAGCGAAAAAGCTCCCACGCCCCAGTCCATCCAGTTCCCTTATACATTGACCCAGCGGGAGACCACCTGAACCGATACAAACAGCGACGCCGTCGGCAAATGCCGACGGCGTCGTTCTGCGTTTTCTGTTATTTGCACCCGACCATGATGTCGATGATCTCGCGGTTCGTTTCCTTCATGCCCTGTTTGCCCAGGCGGCCCACGTTCCGCAGTGAGTTCTCCACGCCCTTGGCGACGATGCCGTCGCCGCCGCGGAACTGCTGGCCCCGGATGTACATATTATAGCCGAGCAGCCCGGCTTCCACTGCCGTGGCGATCTTGGCCGCACAACTGGCCTTGGCACCATCGCAGATGACGCCCGACACGATGGCCAGCGCATTGACGACGGTGTGGATAACGGCTTCATACCCGCCGCCGCAGAGATAGGCGATGCCCGCACCGGCCCCCGCGCCCGCACTGATGGCGCCGCAGTAGGCGGATAACCGGCCGATGGGGGTCTTTTCGTGGATGGTGGTCAGGTTGGAGAGGGTGAGCGCCCGGTACAGCTGCTCTTCGCTCGCCTTGAGCTCCCGCGCATAGACGATGACCGGCACCGAGGCAGTGATGCCCTGATTACCGCTGCCGGAGTTGATGACCACCGGCTGCTCGCAGCCGTTCATCCGGGCGTCGGAGCCTGCGGCCGCGTAAGCCTTGGCCCGCACCCGCACATCATTGCCCTCCATGTCCAGCAGGACGCTGCCGATGTTGGCCCCGTAATCGCCCCGGAAGCCTTCTTCGGCAATGGCCATGTTGTACCGGATCTGCGGGTCCAGGATCGGCTTCACGTCCTCGATGTCCACCGAATGGACAAAATCCCAGATGTGCTCCATGTCGAGCAGGCTGCGGTCGGTCAGGTTCTCCTCCTCGTCGCCGTGGACGGGCAGGTCCAGCAGGACTTCGCCGTCCTTCTCAATGCGGACGATGTTGGTGTGGAAGACCGCGATGCGCACCTGCGCGGTGTGCGCCCCCTTCCAGACCGTGACGATGATATCAAAGGTGACGCCGTTCTCCACATGCTCGACCTTCACATCGGCCTGCTCCAGATAGGCACGGATGGCCTTCGTCTCCTCTGGTGTTACATCGGCGATGACTTCCAGCTTCTGCTCCGGGCGTCCTGCCACGATGCCCGCCGCAGCTGCGGCTTCCAGACCCTTCATATTATCGGTGTTGGGCACGATGACCGACTTGACATTCTTGATCATACTTCCGCTGGCCCCGACCCGCACCCGGTCCGGGAGTTCCCCCAGCGTCTGCCGGGCCACTGCGGCGGCATAGGCCACCGCGATTGGCTCGGTGCAGCCCATCGCCGGGATCAGCTCCTCTTTTAAGATCTGAAGGTATGCCTGGTATCTCTGTTCTTTTTTTTTCATCTTCCGTCGTCCCCCTTTTTTCTCCATTGTACCGGAAGCTGCGGCAAAACACAATGCGTACCGCAAAATTTGCCCGGCAAAAACAGCGCTCCGACACAGCCCCAAAAGCTGGATTTCAAATGAAGTCCGCTAAAAAAACAACCTCCCTCCTGACACTGTGATCGTCGGAAGGGAGGTTGCCTTTTAAGGAGAATGGTATGATGAAGAAGGTATCATTTTAAGAATATATCTATGTAGAGGATCTTCTATCGCAATTTTCAAAAATAGTGCCCATCAACACGGCATATTTGCGATATGCAGTTTGCGGATGTTGCTTGTGCATTAAAAACGCAAACTGCTATAAACTGGCAATCAGTCATTCGCAGTTTCCTTGACCAGCCCCGGATGCAGCTCGCCCTCGCTCTTAGCTACAACGACGGCGGCAGCAGCATCACCCACAATGTTGGGGATACCCGCCGCAGGCGAACCCACCATCTCCATGACGGCTCTTTTGGAATTGCTCAAGGATGCCGACCCGGAAATGAAGGCAAAGCTCCGCTTAGCCCTGCTCACCTGATGCAAAAAAGGGCACTGATTGCAATGCAATACAGCGCCCTACATCATCGGACATGGATAACACCGACCGTGCAAAAACCGTGCAGAAACCGTGCACCCATGGCTTACAAAACAAAAAAGCCATGAAATCTTTCGATTTACAGCTTCCACGGTAGACATTCCTGACGCGTGGAACCCGCGGGCTAAGCAACAGCCCACTGGGCTGATTGCTTGCGGCGCTATGCGCCGCCGCCCTGTTCGAGCCCCTTCCATCGCGCAAACAAAAAAGAAAAACCAGCACACAATGTGTACTGGTTTTTCTTGGTGCAGTAAAGCAATCCAAATCCGAACCGTTTTCCTCGGATGCAACTTCTGACGCTTCTCCAAAGGTGACGGTCTGTGTCCCTTCTTTATAGTTGAAGGTAATGAGAACCTTATCATCATACAGGTAAATCGCATTGATGAACGTATCCACCAATGCCTGCCGCTGGTCTTTCAGGCTCATGTCCAGCTTGCGGAACCGCATCAGCCAGAAGCGGATAAATTCCTCTTTGATTTTCGGCTTTGCCAGCTTTTCTTCCGCAATGCGGGCTTCAAGCTCACGCTTGGTTTCTTCGAGTTGCTCCAATCGCTCCTTGGTGGAACTGGTCAGGATTCCGGCTTGAATCGCATTGAGCATATTCTGGATACCCGATTCCGCATCCCGGAGCTGCTTCTCATAGAGGGGAAGATTGGTGTTCTCCCGGTCTTGCAGCTCCATCACCTTGGCGATGATAGATTCCATGGCGGCATCGTCCTTGACAAGCTGCATGGTCTGGTTGACCACCAGATCTTCCAGCCACTGTTTGCGGACGGTCTTTTTCTTGCAGCCCTTGTGCTTTTTTGCGGTAGCACATTTATAATAACGATGAACTTCTCCCGTCCGGCTTGTGCCGCTTTCACCAAACATCAGTGCACCGCAGTAACCACAGTGCAGCTTGGTGGTCAGCAGGTAATCGTCCTCTGCCTTTCTCCGGGCAGGGGCTTTCTTGTTTTTGGCAATCTTGTCCTGCACATCATCGAACAATTCCAGCGGCACGATGGGCGGAATCGCATCGGGCACGACCACGTCCCGGAATTTCAGTTCTCCGATGTAACGCCGATTCTTGAGCATATGTTCGACACTGTTATAGGTGAACGCGCTGCCGACCGGGTTCTTGATGCCATTTTCATTCAGCCAGTCCCGAATTTCTTTCATCGTAAGACCATCCCGGTACTTCCTGAACGCTTCCAGCACGAAAGGGGAGGCAAGCGGATCGATGTGAAATTTTCGCTCGGAATCCAGCGTATAACCAAACGTTCCACGCCCACCATTGCAGCGACCTTTCAGGATATTCTCCGTCTGTCCACGGACAACCTTTTCGGCAAGGTCGGCAGAGTAGTATTCTGCATAGCCCTCCAGAACCGATTCCAGAATGATACCCTCTGGCCCCTCGGAGATGATCTCCGTAGCCGACATGAGCTTGACACCGTTCTTCTTCAGCTGGGTCTTATACCGGGCACTGTCGTAGCGATTCCGGGCAAAGCGGTCGAGTTTCCAGACCAGAACAATATCAAACAGCTTCTTGTCGCTGTCCTTTATCATCTGTTGGAATTGAGGGCGATTATCCGTCTTGGCAGAGATGGCGCGGTCAATGTAGTGCTTGACGATAGTGATGTCATTCTTTTCGGCATAGGCCGTGCATTCACGAATCTGGCCTTCGATGGATTCTTCACGCTGATTGTCGCTGGAATAACGGGCGTAGATCACGGCGGTCATGGCGGACACCTCCTATTTATACATCATTGAACGGTGGAGCGTTCTTTCAAAACAATGTTTCGTATAATCTATATATCATATTTTGCGGAAGATTGCAAGATGAATTTATATTAAAAACCGGCAGTTCTCTGTTTTCTAAGAACTGCCGGTCATACTTCTTATTTACCCCAGACGGTCTCGGCGATTTCCTTGACCAGTTTGAGCTTGTTCCACTGTTCCAGCTCGGTCAGCTTATTGCCGATCTCACAGGATGCAAAGCCGCACTGCGGGCTGAGGCAGAGACGGTCGAGAGGAATGTACTTCTCTGCCTCATGAATGCGGGCGATGACGGTATCCTTATTTTCCAGTCGGGGAGATTTGGTGGTGACAAGACCCAGCACCACTTTTTTGCCATCGGCCACATACTTCAGCGGCTCAAAGCTGCCGGAACGCGCATCGTCAAATTCCAGATAGAACGCATCCACATTTTCCTGTGCCAGCAGGAAGGGAGCAACGGTGAAGTAATCGCCCTCGCTGGCCCAAGTGGAATGATAGTTGCCACGGCAGACATGAGTGGTGATCGTCAGACCCTCCGGGCGGTTTTCCAGTGCCAAATTGTTCAGACGCAGGTACTCTGCGGCTACATCCTCCACTTTGGTATTGCTCTCCTTGAGGAAGTTCTGGTAATTCGGGTCTCCGATCATGCCCCATGTGCAGTCGTCAAACTGGATATTGCGGCAGCCAGCGGCATACAACTCCTGAATGACGGTGCGGTAGGCGACAGCAATATCCTGAATCAGCTGTTCGTGGTCAGGGTAAACAGTATCCGTGTTTTTACCGTTGTCCTCGCGGTACAGTTCGGCCAGCAGCTGCGCCGGGGCAGGCATAGTTTGGCGGGCGATGCAATTCTCATCCTCAAACTGCTTAACAAATTTGTAGTGCTCTACAAAAGGGTGGTTCTCACCGCTGATCTTACCACTCACTTTAATGGAACCGTGGGTAGTCTCCTCACCGTGGAAGAAGTAGCCGTGATCCAGTTCCACTTCCTCAATGCCGTGGAAGCCCCACATGAAGTCCAGATGCCAGTAGCTGCGGCGGAACTCGCCATCGGTGATGGCGTGATAACCAGCACGCTTCTGCTTCTCGATGAGGCGGGTGATTTCCTCATTTTCCACCGCGGTCAGCGCAGCATGGTCGATCTCGCCAGCCTTGAACTGGGCACGTGCCTCTTTCAAGTGCTGGGGGCGCAGGAAGCTGCCCACAAAGTCATAACGGAACGGTGATTTCAACTCTGCCATATCGTAAAACCCTCTCTATACGTCAATTTTCAGTACTCGTTGCTTGATGGCAACAGTATACCGCAGGAGTTGATTTGTGTAAAATACGAAATGCAGACGGTTTGACATAGCTTGAAGCTATACTTGCTCCGTATACTTTTTCAGAATCTCAATATACTGTTTTCCGAATCGTCCGGGCTGCACCTGTTTGTGGGTCAGATAGCCGATTTGCATGGAATCATCTACCAACAGCGGCACGGCACGGATGTTCGGACCGTTGAGTGTTTCGCTGATGACGCCGCTGCAAATGGTATAACCATCCAGACCGATCAGCAGATTGAACAGTGTTGCGCGGTCACGCACCAGAATGTCCTTTTTGCTGTCCAGAGTGCTCAAAATCTCCTCCGAAAAATAGAACGCATTGTGCTCCCCCTGCTCATAGGAAAGGCGTGGGTAGGGCTTCAAATCGTCCAGTGTCAAAGCCTTTTTCTGCGCCAACGGGCTAGATGCACTGACGAACACATGGGGCTTTGCGGTGAAGAGCGGCGTGAAAGTCAAATCGTGTTCCCGGATGACCTTGCGCAGAACGGTTTCATTGTCGTTGTTCAAATAGAGTACGCCCACCTCACTGCGCAGCTTTGCAACATCCTCAATGATCTCATAGGTCTGCGTCTCCCGAATGCGGAAATCATATTCCTCTCCGCCGTATTCTTTCAGCAACTCCACAAAGGCTTCCACGGCAAAGGAATAGTGTTGGGCCGACACGCAGAACTGATGCTTGACCGGAGCTGAGCCGAGATATTTTTCCTCGATGAGTTCCATCTGGGCCAGCACCTGCCGGGCATATCCCAGAAACTCCTCTCCCTCCGGGGTCAGAGCCACACCCCGATTGGTGCGGTGAAAAATAGTCAGTCCAACTTCCTGTTCCAACTCCCGGATGGCATTGGTCAGGCTGGGCTGTGCGATGAAAAACTGCTGTGCCGCCCGGCTGATGGTGCCGGTGTCGGCTACAGCGGTAGCGTAACGAAGCTGCTGTAAGGTCATAGCGGATTCCTCCCGATGGCTTTTTTATCATCCTATCGCAGAACGGACAAAAACGCAATGTCTTTTCTTGTTTGCAATACCAACCGAATATTGTCGGCATATTCAAGATACGTTTTACCCATCCTGCAATTTCCCTTATAATAGCACCGCAGTCTTAAAGGACTGCAACATTCCCATATCAAAAAGGAGGCTTTCCGGTATGGGACAGCGGCAAAGCGAGATCATCAAAAATCACATGGAAGTCTACTGGCACGATTATGCGTCCGCCAGTAAGGGCAACCCCATTACCGAGGCGGGACTTGTGGAAAAAGCCTCCGTCATTGGCCGCACCGGGCTGATGCTGCTGGAATGCGGCACCGGCGCATGGCGCGTCCGAAGCTCCATGAACACCCTTTCGCGGGAGCTGGGTGTCACAACGACAGCAGATATCGGCCTGTTGTCCATTGAGTTCACCTGCTTTGATGGCGACCAGTGTTATACCCAGTCGCTCTGTCTGACAAACACGGGCGTGAACACCTCCCGCTTGAACCGGCTGGAGCATTTCGTCAGCGACTTCGACCGGGAGGGCAAATTTATGACCGGCGAAGAACTGCACAGCCACCTCGACGAGATCGAGCGTATCCACGGCTTGTATTCGCCGGTTGCGCTGGGCTTTGCAGCCGCACTGGCCTGCGGCTGCTTCACCTTTCTGCTGGGCGGCGGCATCGTTGAGATGCTATGTGCCTTCTGTGGCGCGGGCATCGGCAACTTTGTACGGTGCAAGTTGACAAAGCACCACTTCACTCTGTTTCTGGGCATCACAGCTTCGGTCTGTTCGGCGAGCCTCGTGTATGCCGTCCTGCTGAAGCTGGCCGAGGTGCTGTTTGCCGTATCGGCGCAGCACGAGGCGGGATATATCTGCTCCATGCTCTTCATCATTCCGGGCTTTCCGTTCATCACCAGCGGCATCGACCTTGCCAAGCTGGATATGCGCTCCGGGCTGGAGCGTCTGGCTTACGCCGTCCTTATCATTCTGGTGGCGACCATGACGGCATGGATCATGGCACTGCTGCTGCATTTGCAGCCGGTGCAGTTCCCGGCTTTGAGCCTGACGCTCCCGGAAGAGATCCTGTTCCGGCTGCTGACGAGCTTTGGCGGTGTGTTCGGCTTTTCGCTGATGTTCAACAGCCCCCGGAATCTGGCAGTCTGCGCCGCGCTCATCGGTGCGGTGACGAACACGTTCCGGCTGGAGCTGGTAAGCCTTGCAGGGTTCCCGCCTGCCGTAGCGGCGTTTCTGGGCGCATTGCTGGCCGGCCTGCTGGCATCCTGCCTGAAGAGCGCCGCAGGTTATCCCCGCATCTCTGTCACGGTTCCGTCCATTGTTATCATGGTGCCGGGGCTGTATTTCTACCGCGCCATCTATAATCTGGGCATCCTGTCCCTGACGGATTCTGCCACATGGTTTGCAAACGCCATCCTCATCATCGTGGCGCTGCCGCTGGGTCTGATCTTTGCCCGCATCATCACCGATAAGACATTCCGTTATTGCACCTGAGGTGCAATGCCTTCCATTCTCCCCTCTATAATGCAAAACGCAGCGAGCCGTCAGAAGGTTCGCTGCGTTTTGTTTTGCTGTGTGATGCACTTATAAAGGGAGTTCGTTTGTAGGAGAGCTTACTCCCCGTAAACGATCTTGGTAGCCGTTTCTACATGGCGTTCCAGCCGGTCAGCAAAGTGCTCCAGCGGCAGAAAAACGCCCAGTTCATCGTAGCGGGTGCCGCCGTCCTTCAGCGTGTCCTGTCCATAGTAGACCACGGAACGGGGCAGTGCGTGCTGCAGCTTCATCTGGATGTCCCAGACGGTGGAATAGGCTTCGGCTTCGGTCACCTTCTGCTTTACGGTGTCCGGCAGTTCGTAAATCAGCAGCAGCCCCAGATGCTGGTTATAGTGGTACTCCACCACATCCATAGAGCCTTCGTCGTAGCCGTGATACTTGCAGTAGCCGCTGGCAAGGTACATTTTCACCTTTTCCTGCTTCTGGAACACCCGGACAAACCGATCATATAGCTTTTTATTGACTGCAAACTTATTGTCCGGCAAAAGAACGCCGGCATCATCCGTCAGAATCACCGGGTTCGGCTGGCCGTCCGCATTGAACTTAAAGGGGATCAATGCCGCATTCCGCAGCAGATCAAACATACTGTGCTGACAGAGCGCCATCAGAAATGCAGACAGATCCTTGTTCTCGTAGGCATCGAATAATGCCGCAGCAAACTGTTGTGCACTCAGCGTCGGCGCATCCAGTACGTCTGCCATGTCCAGCGAATCGTTGAAGGTATCCATCAGACGGCGGCAGGCTTCCGGATTTTTCAGGATCTCCCCGAACAGTGCCTCTGCTTTTTCTTCTCTTGGAAATATCGTAGCCATCAAAAAGACCCTCTTTCTGTTTATTTCCAACTGTTATTATAGGTTCAGAAAGTCCTGCTGTGAAATACTGCTTTTATATCGCCGCTATATGCAGAATACTTTTTACACATTTTCTAAGTGCCTGTATAATGACACTGCAATCTTGAAATTGCACGAGGGAAATAGAAAAGTATATAAAGTTGGTTTGAACGGAGGCAGTTCCTATGTCTGAGGTCAAAAAGGTCGTGCTGGCATATTCCGGCGGTCTGGATACGTCCATCATCATCCCGTGGCTGAAAGAGCACTATAACAACTGCGAAGTCATTGCCGTGTGCGGCAATGTGGGACAGAAGGGTGAACTGGACGGTTTGGAGGAGCGTGCGAAGGCAAGTGGCGCATCCAAGCTGTACATCGAAGACCTGACCGACGAGTTCGTGGAGGACTACGTCATCCCTACCATGCAGGCCGGAGCCGATTATGAGGGCTATCTGCTGGGCACCAGCTTTGCCCGCCCGATTTTGGCAAAGCGCGTCGTGGAGATTGCCCGTGCCGAGGGTGCGGATGCGGTCTGCCACGGCAGCACCGGTAAGGGCAACGATCAGGTGCGCTTTGAGCTGGCCATCATGCACTTTGCACCCGACCTGAAGATCATCACCCCGTGGCGTGAGTGGGATATCCAGAGCCGCGATGAAGAGATCGACTACGCCGAGGCTCATCACATCCCGCTGAAGATCAGCCGCGAGACGAACTACTCCAAGGACAAGAACCTGTGGCATCTGAGCCATGAGGGCCTTGACCTCGAAGATCCGGGCAACGAGCCGCAGTACGACAAACCCGGCTTCCTTGAGCTGGGCGTCAGCCCCAAGACTGCCCCGGACAAGTCCGAGTTTGTGGAGCTGGAATTTGAACAGGGCGTGCCGGTGGCTCTGAACGGCGAGAAGCTGAAGCCCGCCGCCATCATTGCAAAGCTCAACGAGATTGGCGGACGCAACGGCATCGGCCTGTACGACGTGGTGGAGAACCGTCTGGTGGGCATGAAGAGCCGCGGCGTCTACGAAACCCCCGGCGGCACCATTCTGTACAAGGCGCATGAAGTGCTGGAGACCCTGACATTGGACAAGCTGACTGCCCACAAGAAGCGCGAGCTGGCCATCACCTTTGGCGAGCTGGTTTACGACGGCCAGTGGTTCAGCCCTCTGCGCAAGGCTCTGAGTGCTTTCGTCACCTCCACGCAGGAGTACGTCACCGGCAAAGTCCGTCTGGAACTGTATAAGGGCAACCTCATCAATGCAGGAGTCTGGTCGCCCTACTCCCTCTACCGGGAAGACATCGCCACCTTTGCCGCAGGCGGTGACTACAAGCAGAGCGATGCCACCGGTTTCATCAGCATCTACGGTCTGCCCACCAAGGTGCAGGCCATTGTAAACAGCGAAAAAGAAGGTAAATGAAGTAGTTTAGGCTGATTGCCGTATCCATAGAGCCTCCCCAAAAGAAGAAAACCGCCCCGCAACACACCCGATTCATTTTGCCGCCGATTCACCCGACAAAATCATCGCTGCGCTGCGTGGGCGGTTTTCTGTTTTGAAAAAGGCACAGTCATATAGTGCTCAATGATGTTTTTGCACAAAAATCGTTGTCGCCTTGCTATCATCAGATTTGCCTGTGCCCATCCCTTGAACAGGAATACAGACCAATACCCAGTCAATTTTTCCTATACTCGCAAGATGCGTCATACTTTTCCCGCTTTACCGCAATAAATTTTCAAAATCCTCTTGACGTATTCAACATACCGTGGTATTTTCCTTGTAAATTCCACTGATTTTGTGGATTGGTCCAAACCCATCCACAAGATGTGGTTGTGTTCATTTTGAACACTGCCTCACCGTGGATTATCCCTGAAAGATCTACCGCCCCGCAACACATCCGATTCATTTTGCCGCCGATTCACCCGACAAAATCCATCGCTATGCTGCATGGGCGGTATTTTTCTTTTATGGGAAACGCACCTTGAAAATTTCATGAGCCGACCGGACGTGATACAGACTTTCCGTCAACGCCGCTGCACAAACAGGGGCAGGAACTTCGTTCGGAGCGAACGGTGATTCCCATCCATGAGCAGCACAACCTCTACTTATTTTTTTGCGTCTTAACAATTCGGAAACAATTACCCGGAAACGATTTTGAGCGCAGCGGTAGAGGGCAAGAACCGTCCCGTGGCCACAAATTTTCAATTCTTGAAAATGTTGTGCTCCATCGGGACTTCACTTCTTCAATGCACCTGCATTTCCGAAGTGATCTTGTTGGGGCGTGCCTGCCCCAAACCCTGCTCATGGTTCGCACCTGACGGTGCGAACAGCAACGGCGTGTCGTGCTTACATAACTTCACCGAGGAGTTATCGAACAGACAGGAGGTACAATGACCAAAACGAATGTTCAACCGATTCCTAGCAATTCCCAGCGCCACGACACGCCGAACAACAAAACGCACGTCATCAAGTTCCGTGTGACAGCGGAGGAAAAAATGTCACTGGAACTCACTTGCAAACTCCTGAATCTCTCCCTCTCCACTTTTATCCGCCGTGCCATCCACAACGTCAAGATCGAGAAAACAGTCATCGTTGCAGGCGGCGGAGAAGAAACCCTGACCGCTGTTTCTACCCTGCTTGCCCAGTGCAGCAAGGTAGGCATCAACCTCAACCAACTTGCACGTCACTTCAACTCCGGCGGTGCAGACACCGAGCAGATCCGGGCGAAAATCCTTGACGAACTTGCAGACCTGACCGCATTCCGGCTACACGCCGAGAAAGTTCTGGGTGAACTGTATGGCAACGCTCAAGCATATCAGCTCTAAGAATTCGGACTACACCGCCATCGAAGCGTACCTCGTTTACCAGCACGATGAATTTTCCGGCAAGGTAATTCTGGACAAGCAAGGCCGACCCATGCTGCGAGAATCGTACATCCTCGATACCCTTGAGTGTGGCGATTTCTCATTCGCAACGGCCTGTCTGCTGGCAAACCGCAAGTATTGCAAGAACACCCAGCATGGTGATATCAAGAGCCACCAGTATATCATCAGCTTTGACCCACGCGATGCAGCCGACAATGGCTTGACCATGGAAACCGCACAGGCTCTCGGCCTGAAATTCTGCGAAGAGAACTTCCCCGGTCATCCCGCCATCGTCTGCACTCACCCGGATGGGCATAACCGTTCGGGAAACATCCACGTCCACATCGTGATCGGCAGCATCCGAACACGAGAGGTGGAGCGCAAGCCCTATATGCAGAAGCCCCGCGACTGGCTAGAGGGCATGAAACACTCCAGCACAGCCCAGACCATGCGGCATTTGCGTGTCGAGGTCATGGAGCTGTGCGAGGGTGCCGGACTGTACCAGATTGACCTTCTCAACGGCTCGAAAGAGCGCGTAAGCGAAGCGGAGTATTGGGCGCGCAGGCGTGGGCAGCAGAAGCTCGACCTTGCAAACGCCGCCCTTACCGTAGCCGGACAGCAGCCCCGGCAGAAGAAGTTTGAAACCGTAAAAGATACCCTGCGGAAACAGATTTCTTCAGTGCTGTACCGTGCCACGAGCTTTGAAGATTTTTCCGACAGGCTCTTGCAGCAGTATGGTATTGCCGTCAAGGAAAGCCGTGGGTGCCTAAGTTATCTACCTGCTGGAAGAACAAAGTTCATACGAGCGAAACATCTCGGTGACAAGTTCGATAAGGCGGCAGTGCTTGCCACGTTGCAGGCAAACGCCGAACGCAAACCTAAGGTGCAGTTCAAGCAGGATGCCATCGGGAAACTGATTGACATCCAGTCGAGGATGATCGAGGACAAGGGCATCGGCTATAAGCGTTGGCTCACGAAACACAATCTCAAAATTATGGCACAGACCGTGAAGCTTCTGCAGGAAAAGGGCTTGACCGACGAGGACACCTTGAACCAGCGCATCGCTGAACTGGAAACCAAGTATCACGACTCGCTAGCGGTGGTGAAAGACCTCGAAGGTCGCATGAAAGCCAACAATGAGCTGCGCTATCACATCGCAGCCTACACCAGCACCAAGAATGTTGCCCAGCAGTTAAAGACCGCCAAGCGCCCCGCAGTCTTTGAGGAACAGCATCGTGCAGAGCTGACAGCGTACCGGGCGGCAGCAGCCTATTTCAAGGCAAACAACATCACCAAGCTGCCCAGCCCGAAAAAGCTGGAAGCCGAGTATGCGCAGCTGGCATCCGAAAAGGCAAAGTTCTACGAGCAGTACAAGGAAGCTAAAGAGGAACTGCTCAAACTGAAAACCGCAAAGCAGAATGTTGCGTCCTTTTTCCGGGAGGAAGAACAGACGCAGCAGGAGAGATAAAGGAGTGTGCGTATGATCAATCTGAAAATCGACCCGGAGTTCCAGTCCCAGATTCCTCCTCTGACCGATGATGAATTTAAGCAGCTTGAAGAAAACATCCTCAAAGAGGGCAAGCTGCTCTCTCCTTTGATTGTCTGGAACAATACCCTTGTTGATGGACACAACCGTTATGCCATTCTCCAGAAGCATCCTGAGATTTATTTCTCCACCATGCCGCTCCCCTTTGAAAGCCGGGAAGAAGTTCTCGCTTGGATTTGCAAAAACCAGTTGGGGCGGCGCAATTTAACCCCGGAGCAAAAGAAGTTTCTGATGGGCAAGCAGTATTCCTCTGAAAAGCGTACCGAAGCATTTCGCGGCAATCAGCATACTGTAAAGAAATCTGGCAGTGTTCAATCTGGACACAAGCAGAAGCCCATGAAAACCTGTGAGCGCATTGCACAGGAAAATCACAGCAGCGCAAGTTCAGTCCGCCGTGCAGAATACTACGCCCACGGCGTTGACGTTGCGGATGAACTGTCTCCCGGTTTCCGTGATCGGTTCTTCCGCGAGGAACTGCACATTCCCGATTATCTTCTCGAAAATCTCGGCAAGGCCAAGCCCGAAGAACAGGCTGAAATTTTTGAGGAAATCAAGAATTATGTGCCGAAGCCGAAGAAGGTCAAGCCTAACAAAGTAACGGTGAAGCAGGCAGAGAAAGCCGCCAGCAACACCATTGATGAAAACTATGATGTTCCCCAAAAGTTTCTCGAACTGTACTACCGGCTCCACAATGCTGAATCTCTCATGCGAAAGAGTTGGGAGGTTACGTTCGACTTGAACCCGAAACTTCTTACGCATCCGGAACAGGTCAAAGTTCTTCGCTTTGCCTTGAAACCTCATCTTGAATTTTTGAAAACGCTGGACGAAGTTCTTGCAGAATCCAGCAGTGAATCCTCTAAAACGGCATAACGACAGGCACTTGTAAGCCATCAACGAGCCACCAGCCGCAAGAGCAGGGCGGAAAGCATCCGCGCCCTTGCGCCTGATAAAAATTGGAACTTTGATTTTCTCGCCCGGCTTTGCCACGGTGGGACGATCAAAGGAGCGTGCGTTTGAACAAAAAAAAGTCCACAAACACTTCCCCTTACCCCGATGAAGTCATCGACCGTCTGGCACGGGCATTCTACCCGGCCATCCTTGCCTGCTGGAACAGCGAGGAAGGGCAAAGAGAATTTGCTGCATGGCAGGCAGAGCAGGCTCATCACACCACCAGCAAAGAAAAACAGAGCGTTCCCGACGGGGAACGCCCTGTTGTACATATCGTTATCGTATGTGGATTTTTGCAGGGTGCGTCCGGCAGGGCGCACCCTGTTTTTTCTTTGTTATATATCCGATGTACCAAACTGCGTATTCTTATGGGAGAAACAATTCCTCTCTACCGTGCCATGACCTCACACTTTCTGTGGGCGAGCCGGACAATGCCGCTGCACAAACAGGGGCAGGAACTTCGTTCGGAGCAACCGGCGCCCCCCTTACATGAGCAGAATCCCTCTACTTATTTTTGCGCCTTAACAATTCGGAAACATTTGTCGAACTTGTCGGGGCAACGCCCCTCCATCTGCTGTCGCAGACCGCGCTGCCGCTTAAAAGCCCCACTGGGGCTTTCATTGCTCCGCTGCGCTGCGCAAACGCGGTTCCACCCCAAACCCTGCTTAGAACGGACGAGGAGGAATTGTGTCAAATTGACACAATTCCTCCGCAGCAGTTCATGCGGGTCAAGCTGCAAAATAACGCTCGGCATATTCCAAGGATTTTTCCAGAAATTCCTGCAGCTTATCCGGATCATTATACATCCCATGGTTGGACTTCGGAAATTCGATATAGTCGTATGGAACGTCGTGAAAAAGGTACGCTTCCATGAGATAATTTTTTTGGTTCACGGGGACGCAATGGTCGATCCGGCCATAGGCGATCAGTGAAGGCACAGAATCATCGCTCACGATGCCTGCCGGAGAGATCTTCTGGATCTCCTGTGTATAATCCTCCAATTCCTTTCCGGTCATCATCTTGCAAAAGTCGTGTTCCGATGCGAGCTTGTCTACCTTCATGAGCAGGGTCCACTCGGATGGTTCAAAGTATGTGGGGGCAGCTACTTGGAAAACAAATCTGACCGGAATCGCAGAATTCCCGTTATAAGCCAGATTCATCGCCAAGGTCCCGCCTGCGGACACACCAAACGGAGCCATTCCTGCAATATGATATCCCAGTTCCTCCGTCCTTTGCCGGATCGCCCGGACTGCATTTTCAATTTCTTTGTTCATCTGATAAACGGACGCATCTTTTCCGTGCATCTGCAGAGTGTAATCCACGGATGCTGTAATGTACCCCTGTGCGGCATAGTATCTGCACCATGTTTCGCCATCAGCTTTTGAACCGGAGTTGAAGCTACCCCCGTGGATATAGAGGATCAAATTCTGATCCTGCGTCCTGTCCAGTCCGGCAGGAATATACAGGTCGTACTGGTTTCCGTTCTCGTTTTCATAGTTCTGGTCGCTGAAAACCGCGCAGGTCAGATCTTGTCCCAGCGACTTTACCAGTCGCTCCGGTGCACTTCCCAGCAGAAAGATCCTTGTCAATGCGCTGGCAAGAAACACCAGAACAAATATTCCGTTCTTCATGATATTTTTTCTTTCTCATATAATGTTATCCAACAGCAGCTTTCCGCATATTGCGCCCGAAATGCCAGCGGCAATTATCATAATTGCCACTACAAGAAGATCATTCTTTTGCATGATAGCCTCCTAAACGGTTCCTTTCATACAGAGTTAGTCCTTCATGTACTTGTCCAGATATTCCACCACAGCATCCAGATACTCCAGATAGGCCTTGTTGTCATTTTGCAGTCCGTGACCGGAATGCTCCGCTACGAAATGCCGGTGATCTACGCCGTTCTTTTCCAGTGCGGCGACCAGCGGCTTGGATGCGGCAAAGGGCTGCATCTTGTCGTGTGCGCCGTAGCAGAGGACAGAGGGCACCGTATCCTTTGTGACCCAGCGGTCAGCAGAGATCGGTTTGACTGCATCCAGATAGGCACCGGATGTGATATCCTCCGGGGTCAGCGCCTGACCGGACATTACACTGAACAGTCCTGCGGCGGCCTCCGGGCTTTGGTCGAGACCGAAGATGCCCCAATCCTCCACATGAAAGCTGCCGGGGCCGACTGCTTCAAATACCATTCTGACCGGAAGCGGCGAGGTGTCGGCATCCCGGTAGGCATAGATCAGCGCAAGACATCCGCCTGCGCTGCCGCCCGCAATCGCCATCCGGTCAAGCTTATACCCCAGTTTTTCGGCTGCTGCAACCACATAGGGCATGGCGGCTTTGATCTCCTCCGACTGGCTGTATACGCTGGCATCCGGGTTTTCTTCCGTAAACAATGTGTAGTTGATTCCTGCCGCCACATAGCCTTTGCTGCACAGCCATTTCAGCATCTCGGCATCACCGGCTTTGTCTCCGCTGGTAAACCCACCGGCGTGGAGATAGACCACAAGACCGTATGCATCCTGACTTTTGTCTGCCGGTACATAAAGATCAAATTTGTTGGCGGCACCCTCTCCATAAGGCAAATCGGTGTATGCCTTGCCGATCGTTTCATCCCAACGGGTGTTGTATTTGCCGTGGGTCGGGTCGCTGTTCAGTTTAAGCAAAGCAGAGCCGACAAACGCTGCAATAAATGCAGCTGTATAAAGCAATCCCCATTTCAGTGTTTTCACAGAATATTCCCTCCAAACAGCGTGCCGCCCAGCAGCAGATTCAACACTTCTCGAACTGCCAAACGTCCCAATACAAAACCCACTGCAATAATGACGGCAAGTAAGATGATTCGTTTTGAAGTCATTGTCATAAAAACCTCCTTGACTTTTTGGTGGGACGAGTGTATCATCAAAACAGTGCTGAGTCAATCGTCTCAGCCGAAATGAGACAAAGAAGGGCGTTTGTATCATCCCATGAAGAACATGAACAATCAGGAAAAGAACACCTATGTCCGGCAGCACATCCTGTCCGCGCTGCTGGAATTGATGGAAACGCAGGAGTTTGCCTCCATCAGCATTCAGGCGTTGGTGGATGCTGCCGGGGTCGGGCGGGCATCCTTTTACCGCAATTTCGCAAGCAAAGAGGACGTATTACAGCAGGAATCTGTGCGCCTGACCAATGAATGGAAAACAAAATTTGATCAAGAGCATCCTGATGGCACACCGGGTCCAGAGAACTTATGGCTCATCAGTCTGCTGGATTTTTACAAAGAGCACTCCGAATTTTACTTGGCTTTGTATCATGCAGGGCTTTCCAATATCATGCTGGAAACGATCCTCGGCTATTTTGACCGTTCGCCGGAGATCCCCAACGGGTTGGCTTATCTGAATTCTGCCATCGGCTATATGCTATATGGCTGGGTACATGAGTGGATGAATCGCGGAATGCAGGAATCCGGCACGGAGATTGCCCGGATGTTTGCAGAAGCACAGAAAAAACAGGCATAAAAGAACAGGGCGCATCCCATAAAAAAAGAGATACGCCCTGTTTTGCTATTCTTAATCATCTAACCCATGGCTCCCGGTTACGTTTTTCAAGTATTCTTCTAGATTGCCGTTCAGAATCAAATCCGCGTAGCCCAGCGGGTCATTGTAGATGAGATAGTCTAACTCTGACCTCTGCGCCATGGTCACGTCCAGCGCGTCCTCGACCCCGGTGCAGTCAATGGAGATCATTCTCCCATCCCGGAGCAGCAGCTCCACGCAGCCGGTGTCCATGTTGAAATGGCAGGCTCTTGCATCGTACTTCATGTTTGTGTCCTTTCTGCCTTACGGCACCTTTACAGTTGTGACTTTTGTTATACGGTTCTTCTGATAAGGTTTTGGACACACAGCCGTCGGGAAGGAGCCTTCATTTTGCTTTCCGAAGAAAACAAAAAATCCGAACCCTTCTCCTATCGAGAAAAGGTTCGGATTTTCATGGTTTGGTGCGATGGAAGGGACTCGAACCCCCGGCCTACTGATTCGTAGCGCACGCCGGGCGATTCCCTCAATTTTTGGAAGTTACGTTTTAACGTCATTTCTCAGCGATGCTTCGCAGGTTTTGAGTTTCGAGTTTCTGCACCCTTTGTCCGATTTTGCAACGATTTGCACCCTTTGCACGTTTTGAAACCGTGCAAAAACCGTGCAGAAACCGTGCACTTACTCCCGGACAAACTAAAAACCACTTCATCCGACAACGACTTGACGGCATTGGTTCGAGTGACCGCACACCAAAAATCAAGTCTTGGAGGATATGACTATGACAAAATTGTTTTCCTGCCGCTACAACATGGACACCAACCGGGTAGAAGCCCGGTTCGAGGATGGCATCACTCTTGCCATTGACTGCATCGCTGTGGAGGACGAATACGGCAACACCCCGGCACAGCGGGCGGAGCTGGACTGGCTGCTCTACAATAAGCCCTTGGAGTATGCCCAGATGGTGCTGAGAGGGGAGATGGAGCACTACCTGTCGCTGGGATGTGACCATGGCAGGCTGGAGGACTGAGCCGCAGAAAACGCGCGGCAAAATCGCTAATCGCGCGGCGCGCGTTTTTCTCGCTGACTTTTATTCAGGCAACATTGCACGCGTGCATTCCAGCGTGCGATTCCACTTTTCCGAAATTCAATCGTATTACAGTTTATTTTTGCAAATTCTCACTTTCACGTCGCACCTTCCCACGCATAAAAAATGCACGCTCGTGCGATTTTTGTTTGCGGTTTGTTCGCGCGATTGCGCGTTTTCAGCGTAAATTCAGCGTAAACCATACCAAGTCAGCGTATTTTCAGCGTAAAAATCAGTGTAACGGCCTATTCTTCTTATAGAAAACACCCGCCCACTGTGGTTTTTCCACAGATAGGCGGGTGTTTTACATTTTCCGTTCAAAAATACGTTTTGCGAATCAAGGATTCTCCTCATCCTCAATCACATCTATCAACGACTTAAAGTCGATTGCCTCCACATGAGGTGCACCACCATAAGCACCTGTCAAATACTTATTTCGTATACTTGTTTGCTGGAAGATTCGCTCACCGCTTTCGGATACTGATACAACTTCTCTATCAGCTTCTTCGTTCTCTCTGACAATATAAACCGCATCCTTGATTTCCGGTATATCCAGCAAGAGCGTGTTGTGCGTTGTCATGATAAGCTGTCCTCTAATATACGGCATCGCTTCGCTAATTATTTTGGAATAGAGCAGATCATGTATTCCAGAATCCGCCTCATCTAAAACGACCGTTTCTCCTGACAGTGCTCGGAAAAGGAATGGTAGAATCTCGATGATTTGATGATTTCCATACGATTCAAAATCGAACGGCATATCTCGTATCTGACCAGAAATTTTCTTTTTAATTCTTAACGTATAATCAATGGTATCCTCACCACTTGATATCCTTTTATAATATAATTCCTGATTGTCAGCATTAAGCGCCCTAAACAATTCCGTCAGCACTTTTTCTGTTCTGATTATTTTCTCTACATCACCCTTTTTTACAGTTCCTTCTTCAATATTCAACAAAATTTTCCCTTTGGCTTGTCCGCTTATAAGCGCATGAGGATCACTACTGTTTTTTATAAAGCAGGACACCTTAAAGAAGGAATGAAGTAGTGTCAAGAAATTCTCCAATAAGCCTTCATTGAAATACTGCTCCGATTTATCATTCATCTCATGAAGAACAATTGCCAAGACCGTATGTTTTCCCCAAAAACGTCTTAGCTGACTTGTCACATCATCTCTAATCGCATCATTTTTAAATAATGCTTTATTTATTATTTTTTTATCCAAGGTCAAATCAAAATATGTTCCCTTTCGCTTTTCAAGAACATATTCCAACTTTTCATGAATTATCCCATCTTCGCCGAATTCAACTATATAAGATCCTTTTTTTTCATTTATGATAAAATCATATTGTAGATATACCGGCTCGTTACTGCCAATCATACGGCATTCATTAAACAGGCTCTCGCTTGATCTCAGTACCTGCGCCAAATCTTGTCTTGAAATTTTACGTAAAGGAGCACTTGTTCCTTGCGGATGTTCTTGATCATACAGAATCTGCTCTATCAAATCTCGCACATCCATCGTGCGCATCAAATCGATAAAAATCTCTAGACCAGACATCAAATTTGTTTTGCCGGATCCGTTTTCACCATACACGATTGCTAAGGACTTATATGAATGTGTCCCCTTGCTCAAATCAAAGGTCACATCCTTAAAGGAATAAAAGTTCTTCAATCTGATTTTCGTGAATATCCACACCTCCTAGCAGCCCCTATTATATCACCAAAGTCTTTCTTTTTCAAGAATAACAAGAGTTTTTGATAGAAAATCTATCATTTCAGCTTTTTATTGACTATCCACCTGCTGTGTGCTATAATATTCGCAGTGCAAGACCTTCGGTGCTACTGACCGGCTTTTACTGCCGACAACAGAATCGCCCACCTACATTGCCGTGCAGGTGGGCATGAATCCGAAATTCTCTTGCTTGACCGCTTTCGACCCAGTCAGAAAGGAGAACATGGACTTTTATAGTATACCACAACTTCTCCTTTCGACGCAAGACTTTTCCTCGAAAGGAGGAATTTTTATGAGGAGTAACTTCTCCTATATTTTCGGTCTTCCCGAACACCGTCACGCAGCCTTGGATTTTGCGGATGTTCAAATCGGGACAGACAATCGCCTATTTGTTGACCCTGCGAGAATTCACCTTGCGGCACTTGCCGGAGACCCGTGGGCCGCAGAAGCCGATAATTTGGTTCAATCTTTCTTTAACGCCCTTTATGCCGCTGCGGAGCAGAGAGATATTGAAGCCGTGCGTAGATTGACCAGCAATACCTGTGGCGAGCTTAATGAAACCCACCTCGGATGGTCTCGCGGTGTCCCGCATGGAAATGGAGCTTCCTTTCCTCTTATCTTTTCAGCTATCGAACAGATGATTGATAACGGACTTTTTGAGATGGATTTAGTTGACAGCCTAGCAGATGTTCCTATCCTTGCAGATAGGATTGATGCCGACCGGCTTTCCGACTGGACAACCAACATCATTTGGCCCGTTCTTCGTGATTTCACATATATACAGTACGAAAAATATGGTCTGGCCAACCTTCAGTCTCCATGTGTGCCCCGCTTTATTTGGGATTGCAATTCTGCCACTTGGAGAGGCATTTCTGTGCGCGATTTATACTGCAATGGCAAACGCATCTGGCTTTGCCCCAAAAAATTCCTTCACAAGCAGCTTCTCATGTCAACCGGAAGTTTTCTCAGAGAGCAGGTTCTTGTATATCGCCAGGCCGTTCATCTTGACCAGCAAAGTGACCTGTGTCGCTCAAAAGAGCTTAAAGACGGTCGTACTATTTTAATGGAGACATATAAAAAAGACATCATCGCTGCTGAACTTCGCGGCAATAGCTATACACAGTACGCCCGTGATAACGCCAAAGAACGCCCAACTCTCTTGCGCGATTACCACCGTGGTTTTGAATTTCAGCCAGGGAAGTTAGACTATTTCATCTCCGATGAAGAGCTGGATAGAATTCTCTACAATTCCTAATGCCAATATTTTCCACCGCACTGATCTGCCATCCGTGCGGTGGATTTTTATATGCCTAGGTTTTCTTCCAATCTCTGCTCCACCAGCTCTTGAATCGTCTCAACACACCCATCCGTATCCTTCAGCACCTGTTTCTCCCAGAAGTGAACAGAGTACCAGTCTCTCGCCCTTAAATCCTTATCATTCCGAACATCCCGTGCATATTCTCCTCGATTTTGGCTATCCAGTATTCCCGGTTACGTTTCAGCTTCGGCTTGCGTTCCTCCCAGTTCTGTCCATGCCAAAACTCGCCGTCCACGAAGATGGCGATATTATATTTTAGGATAGCGATATCGGGAGAGCCGGGGAGCCGCTTATCGTTCAGCCTATATCGAAACCCCAGATGCCACAGACGCTTTGCCAAAAGAACTTCCGCCTTTCCTTGCTTCAGGTGGACACGAGACATCCGCTTGGATGTTTCCGGGGTCGTATCATATGATTTTGGATGCTTCATTCTACCTCAGTGCTCAAGTCCAATCCTATCAACCACATCGGAACTTTTACTAATTTATGATTTTCAAAAAAGCTCGCAGCTTTTTTTCGTAATTTACAATTCCATCGCTCAACTTTTGGGCAAGATTTCCTGTGGCTGTAATGTAAATATAGTAGTCAATTGAAACGTCTTGCTCCTCTGCATCCATTAGTCTCTGTATGTCATGCCAATCATCGCCCAGTTTCCAAACTGGATTTCTCCAACCACTGTCAGCCGTTGTTTTTCCGTCTTACAGTCCTCTCCATACGGCGTATTTATTTTTGACAATTCCTTTTTCCACTCTTTAGAAGTCATTTTGAAATCTTTGTACACACCGTCCAGTCGTTCCCCGCCGTTGTAGCAACCACGCTCTCCAACAAAGTAATTTCTGATACATGCAGTATTATAGTCTTTATCATAAAAAGAAAAGTCAAATCCCTCCTTTCCTTTATGAGAAAAACCGTTATATAACACATGTGTTTCTTTATGTGCACCCTCGATTTCCAACTTGGCTCGAAGAGCTTTGTTCAATGCTTCAGCCTTTACTCCATGCTTATTCTTTCTTACGAGTTCAGTTAAGTCGTATTTACTCTGTAGCCATTCTTTTATTTTTTTTCTCCTAAAGGATGGTTCCCTTCATCTTTCAAAAATGGCAATATTAGATTACCGTTATTAAAATATCGTTCGTCTTTTATTTTCAATGTATACTCCATATTCAATTCATCCTCAATCTTCGATTTGTTCTCTTACATAACGATTGTTCAGCCAGAAGCACTGCTTCGTCATCGTGCCACCAGTGGGCAGGGGAGCCGTGTCCATGCTGTCCTTTCCATGAGGACGAACGTGAGCCACACGGCTTTCCGACGCCTTGGGCAAGTTATTGCGATTCCGCCCGCTGGCATCTTTCCAGATGTGAACGCCTTCCCGCAGGGTATCCACCGTACGCTGCCACACACGATGTACCTCTTCCAAATCCTCTGCCGGGATATTCCAGAATTTCACCCTCTGGAAGTAGCACTCGCCGTCCCTCGACTTTTGGAAGATGATGAACAGGAATTTGGTCGGTGCAAGAAGGTCATAGAGCGCAGACTCTTCCCATGTTTCGTTCATCATTGCACAGAAGTTCATCACAGGGAAGGACATACTCTCTTTTATACTGCCATTCGGTTCAATGGCGATGGTCTTGAGTTGGATGCCTGCCTTTTGGAATTCCTCTGTGTTCGACAGATGCCCTTTCACGCCAAGCATCGCTGCCACTAAAAGCTCGTTGAGGTTCTTGGCATTCGTTTCTACGCCCAGCCGTGCCTTAAGTTCCGTCCTGTTTATTCCCACATAAGGCCGGACTTTTGCGCTGAACCAGTCCTCAAAGCTGGTCGTTCTTAACGCTGCCGGGTCTTTGATGATCTTCTCGCAGGGTTCGTCCCCGAAGATGTACCGCCGTAGGATCTGCGTCATGTAGCTGGACTTCAGCGAGTACGCCCGCTTCATGGCCGGGATAGGGCTGAATGGCTGCGACCGGGTATCCTGCGAGTTGCGGCCTTTCGGACACGCTGCCAGATACATGGTATCACCCTCACTGATCAGGTGTGCCTGTCCTGCCTTGATCTTGTCCATCAGGATCTTCCAGTCATTGCGGATGACCTCCAGATCCTCGTCCGGGAACTGGAACAGCACTGCCTTGTCGATCGTAAAGTCGACCTTGGACACCCCATCCCGGTGCTCATAGGACATCAGCAGCATACAAGCACACTTCACCCAGAATGCACTGGTCTCGAAGGTCTTGCAGTATTCCTCATCATAGTTCAGCATATCGCAGACCAACCGCTCCTTGGCCTGAATGCCACGAGGGGTCTGTCGATAGGGCGTCACCTTCAATTCAACGCCCGCTTCCTCAAAATCGGGAGCCGGGTTGCTATTGGGCTTATACCCAAACCAGCTTTCCTCCACAACGGTACCGATGGCACCTTTGCCTGTTGCAATACGCCCGGTCTTGTCGATTTCGCCCAGCGTTTTGCCGACTGCTTCCTGTCCACGGGCGAGGACTTCCGCCTTCGTTTTGTACTTCCGCTGCTCCATGATTTACCCTCCAATTTTAGGGGTTGATCCTCGGTAGGTTTTTGCTATAATAATGGTGAGAAAACGGTCAAAATCACAAAAAGTGGTTGATCTTTTCCTCAAAAAAGTGTACTTAAGTTTAAGTATATCACAAAACGAGGTGTTATGAAAGTGTCAGCAAATAGCGATATTCGTGTTGTGGAGCTATTTGCCGGCGTCGGCGGTTTCCGCGTTGGATTAGAGCGTTGTTCCGAAAGATTTAAGACGATTTGGGCAAACCAATGGGAACCCGGCCAAGCTGGTCAATGGGCTTATAAGTGCTACGACAAAAATTTTGGCGAGGATTCCCACTGTGTGAATGCAGATATCGCCACCGTGATAGACCAAGTGCCGCCGCACGACCTTCTGGTGGGTGGCTTTCCCTGTCAGGACTACTCTGTTGCCAGCACAGGTGCCAAGGGCATCGAAGGCAAGAAGGGCGTTCTCTGGTGGTCGATTTATAAAATCATCCAGAAGAATCACCCAAGCTATGTTCTGCTGGAGAATGTGGATCGTCTGTTGAAATCTCCCGCATCTCAGCGGGGCCGTGATTTTGGCATCATCCTGAAGTGCTTGCAGGAAGAAGGCTATGGCATCGAATGGCGTGTGATCAATGCTGCAGACTATGGCTGCGTCCAGCGCAGACGGCGCACCTTCATCTTTGCATTCAAGAACACCACCAAGCAGTACGAGCGTATGACCTCGTGTTTCTCTGAGGACACAAAGGACGGCCGTGTCTGGCTGATGCAGGAGGGCTTCTTTGCCCATGCGTTCCCGGTGCATTCTGAGGTCGCAGACCCCAAGAAAGTGACCACCGTCGATTTCAATGAATATACCGACACTGTTGATGTAACGAACCGTTTCAGAGCCGCTTTCTACAACAGCGGTGTGCTGTGCAACGGTAAGATCTTCTCTCTGGAAGCCGTCCCGAACGGCAAGGAGCCGATGCTGCTTGGCGAGATCGTTGTCAACGGCGATATCGACAAGAGCTTCTTCATCGAGGACGAGGATCTGGAAAAGTGGAAGTACATGAAGGGTGCCAAGACCATCGAGCGCACTTCCAAGACCGGCTACTCCTACACCTTTTCCGAAGGTCCCATTGCGTTCCCAGACCCTCTCGACCGTCCCGGTCGTACGATGCTCACCAGTGAGGGCACCAAGAACCGCAGCTCCCATGCGATCATCGACCCTAAAACAGGGAAGTTACGCATCCTGCTGCCGGAGGAGTGCGAACGCATGAACGGTTTCCCGACGGGCTGGACCGACACTGGGATGCCGAAGCGTCAGCGTTACTTCATCATGGGCAATGCCCTTGTCGTTCCGCTCATCACCCAAATGGGCAAGCAATTACTGGATATCTTATAACAAAAAACCAAGGCTGCTTAGTCGGCCTTGGTTTTTATGCTTTTTCGCCACGATCAAGAGGTGCCCTATCATGGAGAATATCCGTGTTGTTGAGCTTTTCGCCGGGGTCGGCGGCTTTCGCCTTGGGCTGGAGCAGGCTTCCTCCTGCTTTCAAACTGTCTGGGCGAATCAGTGGGAACCATCCATGCGTTCCCAATTTGCTTTCGAGTGCTACGAACGGCATTTCGGGCATCGCCCAGAACACGTTTGTCAGAACATCGTGACCGCCAAAGAAAACATCCCTCCACACGACCTTTTGGTCGGTGGCTTTCCCTGTCAGGATTACTCCATCGCCAAAAGGGGCGCACGAGGGATAGAAGGGAAGAAGGGCGTTCTTTGGTGGGAGATCAACGCTATCCTACGGGCACACAAGCCTCGCTATGTCCTTTTGGAAAACGTAGACCGGCTCATCAAGTCTCCAGCATGGCAAAAGGGGCGTGATTTTTCCATCATCCTACGGTGCTTCTATGAAGCAGGCTATGCCGTTGAATGGCGGGTGATAAATGCCGCCGACTATGGCGAAGCACAGCGCAGGCGGCGCACCTTTCTCTTTGCCTTCCGAAACGACACCGCCCTGTTCCGAAAAGCAGCGGACCTCATCTGTGTAGAGGGTCTGAAGGGTGCCCACCAGTTGCTCCTGCAGGACGGCTTCTTTGCCCCCATCTTTCCCTTGTATGGTTTTGAACGGAAATACAGCGAGGGATGGCTCGATGAGTTTCGTTACCTCGACTTGAAGGATCTGTCTGCCGCACAATCCTGCCACTTTTACGCCTCCGGGCTCATGGTCAACGGCCGCTTCTATTCCGTCGAGAGCATTCCCCTTCAATTCCCATATAAGCCGCTCTGCTCCGTGCTGGAGACCGCCCCACTTGCAGAGCGATATTTCCTTTCTGCTGCCGACATCGATCACTGGCGGTATCTCAAGGGCGCAAAGCAGGAGACCCGCCACCGCAGGAACGGTTCTACTTATTTCTTTTCGGAAGGCTCTATGGCATTCCCCGATCGTTCTGACCTTCCTGCCCGCACGATGCTCACCAGCGAAGGCTCCGTTTCCCGCAGCACCCATGTAGTCGCAGACCCACAGACCCAACGTCTGCGTACGCTAACGCCCATCGAATGCGAACGGCTCAACGGCTTCCCGGATGATTGGACAGCCGGGATGCCGGAACGACTGCGCTATTTCACCATGGGGAATGCGCTTGTCGTTCCGCTGGTCAAGGCCATGGGCAAGCGGATCAGCGCACTGGCCGAGGACGAGCAGCGCAGTTGATGGGCGTTTCTCTTGGGTTTCCAAAGGGGCCGCAGCACCCCTTTGGCACACGACTTTGCCTGCAAAGTCTAGTGTGTTACACCTTGGTTCCGGCTGATGCGGAAAAGGGGCTGCGAGAGGCTCCGGCAAGCACCTGTTCTGTGGCAGAAGGATGCGCGGATGGGCGTGGCAGTTGACGGTCTCTGCCCACCCAGCGCAGGCTTGCAGAGGAACCAATGGTGTACGTTCTCCCGTCCTGCCGCAGCAGCGTTTCTCTATAAGGCGCAGGGCAAATGATCAGCGTCTGTGCTTGCCCCGGTTGCCTGCAAGTGTCCCCGGTTTCAGCATTGCCGTTTTATAAAGGATCTTCTTTATCAGCTTTCTTTCATCTTCTGTCAGCTTATCGTAGTTGATGCCGATTGCCTTCAATGCCGTTCGGAATCTTCTTTTCATCCGCAGACCCTTCAAGTTTCTGTGCATCCTCCAGTTCCTTCATCAGGTTGTCGATCATTGAACCATCCGAAGTGGTCTTGTCCTTGCGGTGTTCCGTCTTGATGTTCTTCAGGATAGCCACCAACTCGTCATACAAGACCCGACCAAAGTACTCATCTTCATCGATCTGCCCCAGCTTCAAGGTGCTCATGTATAGATCGTTTTCATCTGCTGCATACTTCTTTTTCAGCATTTGCCGGGTCGCTTCCAGACCAGCATTGAGGTTTTGAATGTTTGCGCTGACATATCCATCCACATAGATCTCCAGATCGGTCATGAACCGCTGGAAATTCTCATGCACGATCAGCTCGCACAGCAGCCGATGATTGAATTTTCCATTCCTTAATACGTCCACTGCGCCATCGCTCAGATGCAAGTCCGAAAGGACTGCATCTGGGCGTTTTTTGTTTTCCGTCACACCCAGCAGGTAGTCCGTGGTCACACCATAAAACTCAGCCAGCGTTGTCACCGCATAAATACTGAGGTCGGTCACATCGTCACTCTCGTATTTCGATAATGCCGATTTGGACAGACCCGTCTGCTCTGCCAGAGCTTCCAGCTTCAGATTCCGCTCCACACGCAGGTCTTTGAGCCGTTCTCCCAGTGTCAGCTTGATGTTCATGGTCGCACCTCCGATGTTTTTTGCACAGTATACCACTTCCGGCGGTTCCTGTCCATAAGCGTGGAATTTTGCAGTTTCTGCACCTGTTTTCCGACATTATGGATATACGGCACAGCGGCCATTGCAGTGCTATCCTATAGACAGAAAGAAAACATATTAACTCCCCAGCAGCGAACATATTAAGGGCTTCCCGCGAAAGCCCTCTGAAATATCTTTCATTATAGGACCTTGAAAACCGAATGACCGTCCGAACTGCCCAGACCGCCAAGACCTCCCATCGGGGGAGCGAGCGCCCTGCATGGGGCCGACACAGAGTCCAAAAAGATTTCCTGTCGGGAGGCAGCAAGGGAGACCGGCTTTGAACGTGGCAGGAATCAAATTGATCCGTGCCAGAGCCTTTGACCAAAGGAGAAATTTTGAGTTTATATCAAAAGATCAAGTCCGCCATCACCGTTCGGCAGGTGGGAGAGATGTACGGCATGGAGCCCGACCGCCATGGCATGGTGTGCTGTCCGTTCCATTCTGACAGCGACCCCAGCATGAAGCTGAACGACACCTATTATTACTGCTTTGGCTGCGGAGCCAACGGCGATGCCATCGACCTCACCGCCAAGCTGTTCGACCTGAACCCCCGGCAAGCCGCCGAGAAGCTCGCAAGTGACTTCGGGCTTGACCCGGACAAGCCGCCCGCCAATGCCATCGCTCTGCCGCCGCCCAAGCGTGGCCTGACGGACGAGCAGTGGGCAGACATCGCCTACTGTCTGCGGGTGCTGACCGATTATCTCGACCTGCTGCACGACTGGCGAGAGCGTTACAAGCCCGCCAGCCCGGAGGAGCCGCATGACCCACGGTTTGAAGAAGCCCTCCACACGACCGAGACCATCGAGCACCTGACGGACTGCGTTGCATTTGGGACGCCCCAGCAGAAGGCCGCTGCCGCCGCACAGCTGCTGTCCGGGTCGTACCTGCTGATGCTGGAAGAACGCACCGACCGCCTTGCTCTGGCAAAGTGCGCCTGACGATTGATTCACCTGAAGTGGTAGGTCTCACCGTGAGACCCACCACTTCACTTTTCTAAAGGAGAACCACCCTATGAAGAAAAACATTTCCCGCAACCCCTTATGGCCGGACTGGTACAACGGCAAGAAAATTGACGAAGTCCAGTTTGGACGTGCCTTTCTGGAACAGTGGCCGCTGAAATGCGTCAACGGAATGCTGTACACGCTGGACGGACCGGTGGAGGACGAAAGCGAGATCAAGCAGCGCATCTTGGAGGACATCGAGGAATATGTCACCTCCGGCCTGTCCAAAAAGGTCACCAACATTCTGGAGACCATCAAGCTGCTGGCCTTTTCCGACCCGTTCCCCATCGAGCAGGACTGCATCCATCTCCAGAACGGCGTGTACCATCTGCCGGACGGCTCTTTTCAGGAGAGCCGCCTGTTCTGCCAGAACCGCCTACCTGTGAAGTACGACCCAAAAGCATCCAGCCCTGACCGCTGGCTGACCTTTCTGCACGAGCTGCTGGACGATGCCGACATCCCCACCTTGCAGGAATATCTGGGCTATTGCCTTATCCCCAGCACCAAAGGACAGAAGATGATGCTCATTGTCGGCAAGGGCGGCGAGGGTAAATCCAGAATCGGGCTGGTACTGAAACGGCTCATGGGGGATGCCGCCAGCAACGGCAGTGTCCAGAAAGTGGAGAACAACCGCTTTGCCCGTGCCGATCTGGAACGCCGCCTGCTGATGATCGACGATGACATGGACATGAACGCCCTGCCCAAGACCAATTATATCTAGACCATCGTGACCGCCGAAGCCAAGCTGGACTTGGAGCGCAAGGGTGTCCAGAGCTACCAGCGGGATATTTACGCCCGATTCCTCTGTTTCGGCAACGGTGCGCTGACCTCGCTGTACGACCATTCGGACGGTTTCTTTCGCCGCCAGCTCATCCTGACCACCAAGGACAAGCCTGCCGACCGCACAGACGACCCCTTCCTTGTGGAAAAGATGTGCGCCGAGTTGGAGGGCATCCTGCTCTGGTGTCTGGAAGGGCTGCACCGGCTGGTGCAGAACAATTTCCGCTTCACGGTCAGCCCCAAAGCTGCTGCCAACGTGGACACCATCAAACGCAGCAGCAACAATGTTATCGACTTCATGGAATCCGAGGGCTACTTCCGCTTCAAGGCGGACTACTCCATCAGTTCCAAGGAGTTCTACGACATTTACAAGCAGTGGTGCGAGGACAACGCCTGCCACAGCGTATCTGCCATCCGTTTCAGCGCAGAGCTGCGACAGAACGACCGCCGCTATAACCTTGAAGCCACCAACAACATCTACCTGCCCGGTGGCCGCAGGGTGCGGGGATTCGTGGGCATCGAGCCGCTTGTCCACCCCTGTCCGTAAAAAGTGCATTTTTTCACGGAAGAAGTTCGTACAACCTGTACGGTCTGTACTTGTACGCACCTGTACGGCGAATTGAAGCAAATTAAAACGTGTTATCGTTTGTATTTCGCATTTCTGTACGCCGTACAGACCGTACAGGTTATTTGAAGTCCGTACAGATTTTTTGTACACCCCAAGAAGGAGCGTGATCTATGAAAGCCCAATACGGCATTTTAAGGTTCAAAAAGTACAAGGGGCCTGCCATCAGCCCCATCGAAGCCCACAACGAGCGCACCAAGGAGCAGTACGCCAGCAACCCGGATATCGACACGAGCCGGAGCCGCTACAACCTCCATCTGGTGCAGCCGCAGGGCAGGTACCGGGAAGAAGTCGACCGCATGATAGCTGCCGCCCACTGCCGTGTCCGCAAGGACAGCGTGCGGGTGGTGGAGGCTCTTGTCACCGCCAGCCCGGAGTTTTTCAAGGATAAGACCAACCGGGAGATCAGGGCGTACTTTGCGTACGCCCTGAAATTTTTGGAGGGCAGACAGTGCCCGGATACCTTTCTCTCTGCTGTTGTCCACATGGACGAGAAAACGCCCCACCTGCACCTCTGCTTTGTGCCCCTGACTGCTGACGGACGGCTGAGCGCCAAGGAGATCATCGGCAACCGCAAGAACCTTGTGAGGTGGCAGGACGAGTTCTGGCAGCACATGGTCAAGCAGTACCCGGAGCTGGAACGGGGTGAAAGTGCCAGCCAGACCGGGCGGGAGCACATCCCGCCCCGCATCTTCAAGGAGATGACCCAGCTGACCAAGCAGAAGGAGCAACTGGATGCCCTGCTGGTGGGCATCACCCCCTTCAACGGCAAGAGCCGTGCAGCGGAGATCAGCAAGGTGTTGGACAGCTATATCCCAAACGTGGCACGGATGAAGGACCAGTTGCGGAAGTACAACGTAGCCTTCACCAAGACCGCCGCCGAAAACGAAAAACTGAAAGAGAAGAACAGGACGCTCTCTGCCTCGCTGGACAAAGCGAAGGAAGGGAGCGTCTTGAAGCGTCTGGAGGATGCCAAACTGCGGCAGGACTATGAAGCCGCCCTGAAAACGCTGGACAGCATCCCGCCGGAGGTCATTCGATTCTATGAGAACCGCACGCAGGAGCCTGTGATGCGCCATGATAAGTAAGGAGCAATGCCTATGTGTAATAAAATGTACGAGAATGTGAAATCTTTTGATTATACGAAAAAGTTCTTGCAGTCGGAGTCTGATCCGGCTACAATGGAGGTGGTCACTCGAACCAATGCCGTCAAGTCTCCGACCAACAGCCCTAAAGCCCCGAAGCTGGTGTACACGGTGAAGGAGGTCGCGCAGATGCTGGCCATCAGCCAGCGTGCCGCCTATAACCTGTGCAACAGCACCACCGAGTTCCGTGTCCTGCGGGCAGGCGGAAGCATCCGCATCCCGAAAGACAGCTTCGATGCGTGGCTCTACCGGGCAGCTTGATAAGGAGGCAAATCTATGGCATATATCACGAAACGCGGCAGTTCTTACAGTGTCCGCTACACCTATCAGGACGAGCACGGCAAGAGTTGCGACAAATGGGAGAGCTTTCCCACAAAAGAGGAGGCGGTGAAACGCCAGAAACAGATCGAGCACGAGCTGGCGACCGGCAATTTCCTGATCCCGTCCACGGTGACAGTAGCAGAGTTCCTGATGGACTGGCTACCCAAGCAGTGCAGCAAGCACAAGTGGGCACCGAAAACTTACCAGTCCAATCTGGCGCTCATTCAGAACCTCATCATCCCTTATATCGGGGAGATGCAGATGCAGAAGCTGCGGCCCTACCACATCGAAGCCCTGTACGACACCCTGAGCAAGACCCCCTGCGGACAGTATGTGGGCGGCAAGCGGCGAGACCTTTCGCCCAAGCAGCAAAAGCGTACCCTCTCCGGCACTACCCTCCATGAGGTCCACCAACTGCTGCACAATTCCTTTCTGCTGGCGGTGGAGTGGGGCATCCTCATCAAAAGCCCTGTCCCGGTGGAAGCGCCCAAAAAGACCACCCAAGAGCGCAGCATCTGGGAGGTGGAGGAAATGCGGGCAGCGCTGGACAGCATGGAGGACCCCATCCTGCATCTGGCGGTGCACCTGACGCTGGTGGGTGCGCTGCGGGAAGGGGAGGTGGCAGGTCTGACCCCGGAGGACATCGACTTTGATGCCGCCAACGGCATGGGTACCTTCACCGTCAACCGTTCCATGCAGCGGGTGCAGAAGGACACGCTGGCACAGGTGGACAAGGGCTGCATCCTCCGCATCTTCCCGGACAAGCTGGAGGGCAGCAAGACCTCCCTCATCCTGAAAGACACCAAGACCGAAGCCTCCTGCCGCACCATCTTTATGACCGCCGCCCTGCGGGAGGAGCTGAAGCAGTGGCTGGAACGCCTGAAACGGGAAGAAGCCCTTGACCCGGAGCGGTACCGCAACAGCGGGATGCTGCTGCGGCTGCCCAACGGTCTGGCGGTGGAGCCGGTGCTCATCCGCAAGAAGTTCCTGAAATGGCAGGATGCACACCCGGAGTTCCCGCGCATCGTCTTTCACGGCCTGCGGCATTCCAGCGCCACCTACCAGTTGATGATCTCCGGCGGCGACATCAAGGCGGTGCAGGGGACCACAGGTCACGCCAGTGCGGATATGCTGGTGAACACCTACGCCCATATCCAGCAGTCCTCCCGTGTAGAGCTGGGCAGGAAGTTCGAGGAAGGTTTCTATGCTAAGTCCGAAAACCCCAGCCCGCAGGCTGTACCCGCCGCAGGCGAACCCACCATCTCCATGACGGCTCTTTTGGAATTGCTGAAGGATGCTGACCCGGAAATGAAGGCAAAGCTCCGCTTGGCACTGCTCACCTGATGCAAAAAAGGGCACTGATTGCAAAGCAATACAGCGCCCTACATCATCGGACATGGAAAACACCGACCGTGCAAAAACCGTGCAGAAACCGTGCACCCATGGCTTACAAAACAAAAAAAGCCATGAAATCTTTCGATTTCACGGCATTTTCTGGTGCAGTAAAGCAATCCAAATCCGAACCATTTTCCTTTGATGCGGCTTGGGCCGCTTCCTCAAACGTGATGGTCTGTGTACCTTCTTTATAGTTAAAGGTTATCAAAACCTTATCATCGTACAGATAAATCGAATTGATGAACGTATCCACCAACGCCTGCCGCTGGTCTTTCAGGCTCATGTCCAGTTTACGGAAGCGCATCAGCCAGAAACGGATAAATTCCTCTTTGATTTTTGGCTTTGCCAGCTTTTCTTCCGCAATGCGGGCTTCAAGCTCACGCTTGGTTTCTTCGAGCTGTTCCAACCGCTCCTTGGTGGAACTGGTGAGGATTCCGGCTTGAATTGCGTTGAGCATATTCTGGATACCCGATTCTGCATCCCGGAGCTGTTTCTCATAGAGAGGAAGGTTGGTGTTCTCTCGGTCTTGCAGCTCCATGACCTTGGCGATAATGGATTCCATGGCGGCATCGTCCCGGACAAGCTGCATGGTCTGGTTCACCACCAGATCTTCGAGCCACTGTTTGCGGACGGTCTTTTTCTTACAGCCCTTGTGCTTCTTGGCAGTAGCACATTTATAGTAGCGGTGAACTTCACCTGTCCGGCTTGTGCCGCTTTCGCCAAACATCAGCGCACCGCAGCAACCACAGTGCAGCTTGGTTGTCAGCAGGTAATCGTCCTCTGCCTTTCTCCGGGCAGGAGCTTTTCTTGTTTTTGGCGATTTTCTCCTGCACATCATCGAACAGTTCCAGCGGCACGATGGGCGGAATCGCATCCGGCACGACCACATCCCGGAATTTCAGTTCTCCGATATAACGCCGGTTTTTGAGCATGTGCTCCACGCTGTTGTAAGTAAATTCGCCTCCGACCGGGTTCTTGATGCCGTTTCATTCAACCAGTCCCGAATCTCTTTCATCGTGAGGCCATCCCGATACTTCGTGAACGATTCCAGCACGAAGAGGGGAGGCAAGCGGGTCGATGTGAAATTTCCGCTCGGAATCCAGCGTATATCCAAACGTTCCACGACCACCGTTGCAGCGGCCTTTCAGGATGTTCTCTGTCTGTCCACGGACAACCTTTTCGGCAAGGTCGGCAGAGTAGTATTCTGCATAGCCCTCCAGAACCGATTCCAGAATGATACCCTCTGGCCCCTCGGAGATGATCTCCGTAGCCGACATGAGCTTGACACCGTTCTTCTTCAGCTGGGTCTTATACCGGGCACTGTCGTAGCGATTCCGGGCAAAGCGGTCAAGTTTCCAGACCAGAACAATATCAAACAGCTTCTTGTCGCTGTCCTTTATCATCTGTTGGAATTGAGGGCGATTATCCGTCTTGGCAGAGATGGCGCGGTCAATGTAGTGCTTGACGATAGTGATGTCATTCTTTTCGGCATAGGCCGTGCATTCACGAATCTGACCCTCAATGGATTCTTCGCGCTGGTTATCACTGGAATAGCGGGCGTAGATCACGGCGGTCATGGCGGACACCTCTCATTCCACATCATTGAACGGTGGAGCGTTCTTTCAAAACACTGTTTCGTATAATGTATATACCATGTTTTGATGGAGAAATCAAGACTTTTTATTATCTTCAGTTTTTCTTTTTGAACAATTGACCCAACAGCCACCCCTCTCGTTGAAATGAGGTGACTGTTGGGCCGACTTGCTCGGATTCCTTTATTCTTCGTTTAGCTGGACGATGGTATTATAAAAGATTTTGTTTGGAATAACGACTTGAAGAACACCCTTTTTCAAAAGTGCTTCTATGCGTTTCATGACATACCAGTCACTTACCGGAGCAGAAATCGCTTTTAATACGTCTGCGGTAAGTTCACCAACCGAAATAGGAATTCTCGATACTAAACTAATAATTCTCTGGTCGAAATAATCTATGTTAACGCTTTTAACATCGTTCGCATGCCAAATACGCATGGAGGTGTTTTCGTTTAATAGCTTTCCCCATCTTTTGGCATACTCAGTAATAGTTTCTTCCGTCAAATACTTTTGTGAGATCTTATCGGTTTTCCCTTCCATAAATTCTTTCAGACCTTCTCTGGATGCAAGCAAAATTCTATTTGTACCATACTTTGCTGCATAGTAACAAATATAATAAATGCCGCACCAACAATCGGCAGAACTCCTGACCCAAACACGCAGTGGCTTATGATTTATCATATCACATTGAACCGCATTCGCTGTACCATGATATTTCGACCACAGTTGTCTAGCTTCAATTTGGCTGTCAGGATAATATTCTGAAAGGCAATTCACGAATTGTTTGCAACGATATTCTGAATCGCAAGCATATTGAAGTTCTCCCATTGATAACATAAACGGAAACAACTTTACACTTTCGACGATGCCTAAAGCTGCTAACATATTGACATCACTGGGTTCAAAAACAATTTCATCCATAGCTGGTCAGAATCATAATTTCGGGATAGTGACTTGTGTAGTTGCACTCCAATAGATTGGTTTGCTTGAGCCAACCACTCCAAAATAACACCCAACGCTGCAATCAAGATAAGTTCCAACATCATAGAAGTCATATGTATAGGTTGTATTATATATACTTTGTTGTCCTCCACATTACATAGAATACGTTACATCGACTTCATTGTTTGTTCCGCGAGGAGTTCCCTTCAGCCAGCAAGTATGAGAAGCAATACCATTATAAGCGTTACTGGTAAAGGTGAGTTTTGCCGAACTGGAGTTATACGTCAAACTTGCATCACTATATGTGGAACCCAAAGTTGTAATCGAATAGTCCCATGCATTTGTGACTTTGTTATTCGTCACTGTCATATAAAAATATGCATGAATCACCACTCCCTTATACGAAACCTTCCAAGAATTCGACGATTTCGCTACACGAGAAATTGAATTGTCCACTGACTCGATAGTAATAGTTGCTGGATCACCATTACTGTCAACTACCGCAATTGTGAGCTTCTCGTTTGCCTTCAGTTGATCGAGATGCTAAAAAAGTAACAACGTTGTTCTTAACGGTAGCTTTCGGTGAATTCGATTCAGCGAAGGCAGACTGAACGCCAAACGACATTACAACCGCAATAAAAAGCAGACTCGCCGTAAGTTTTTGATGAATTTTCTTGTACTCATGATCACATTTTCCTTTCCTTATTTTGATTTGATTGCTTTTACGACTAAATAAATGACCAGTATGCCGATGCAGAGCGAAATAATTGTCAATGCCTCTGCCGTTGCATTAAGGCAAGCACCAA